>Ga0207909_1000001_pt1 | contig 156594 bp, 141 predicted proteins | sample LakMenEpi05May10_FD_150672 | JGI IMG/M metagenome (GOLD analysis project Ga0207909, IMG submission 150672) | Freshwater microbial communities from Lake Mendota, WI - 05MAY2010 deep hole epilimnion (SPAdes) | ecosystem: Environmental > Aquatic > Freshwater > Lake > Epilimnion/Euphotic zone ...
GGTGATGCGTAGATCTTCTCAAGCGCATCGGCAGCACTTTTAGGTTCCTTCGGGAGCACAAGGTCAACTTGAGTGACTACTTCCTCGACAACTACTTGGGCTTCTGTGTTTGTTGGAGCAGGACCTGGTGATGTTCCTGCTTCGACACCCAGAGCACGTAACACCCTCTCTAGAAGTGATCTGAAATGCATTTTGGCAAATGAATCTCGAACTGCATTCTCGTTCACTGGTCCTAGGTGGAACGCGTCAAATGAGTAACCGATGTCCAAGTCTCTAACGAGATGATTGAGTCTTCGGTTTCTGATTGCAAGTTCGCGGTGTTCTCTTAGACTCTCGCCTACTTTGCCCGGGATATCTTTCTCTGCAGCTAATACACCTTGGAGATCACCATACTGTTGCAACCACTTAGCCGCTGTCTTTGGTCCAACTCCTGGAACACCAGGTAGGTTGTCAGATGTTTCACCAACAAGAGCAGCAAGATCTGGATACTGCTTGGCGTGGATTCCATACTTTTCGAGAACAGCTTCATCTGTCATGCGAGCAAGATTCATCACGCCTTTGACTGGGTAAAGAATCGTTACATCGTCTTGTATGAGCTGGAATGTATCTCTATCCCCTGAAACGATGAGAACCTTGTATCCAGCAGCTGCACCTTGATCAGCGAGGCTTGCGATGATGTCATCGGCCTCGTAGTTTTCTCTTGTTAAAGTAGTGATGTTCATGGCAGCTAGTGCATCGCGAAGCAATTCTGTTTGACCATTGAACTCAGGTGGTGATTCACCACGTGTCCCCTTGTACTCCGGATATTCATCTGTTCGGAAAGAATGTCTTGATATGTCAAAGGCAACGGCTAAGTGAGTCGGCTTCTCATTCTGCAGAATGTTGAGCATCATGGAAATAAAGCCGTGAACTGCGTTGGTGTGTTGACCATCTGGAGTCTTAAAAGAGTCAGGGCTAAGCGCATAGAACGCTCTGAAGGCCAAAGAGTGACCATCGATTAGCAAAAGAGTAGGCTTGGACTTGGTCATTGCAATAGCCTAACTTGACCAGTTCAAAACAACCGCCAACAGGGCTACGAGGAATTTATGTCTTCTGAAATGTCTCCAGAAATCGCCGAATGGATTGAAAAGCGTGGCTTAGGTGTCCTAGCCGATCGCATGGGAATCAAGATTCTCGCTCTCGATGCAAGCCACGGCGTCGCCACCATGCCAGCTGATGGAAACACCCAGCCACTAGGAATAGTTCATGGTGGAGCATATGTTGTTCTGGCTGAAACTCTTGGAAGCATGTGTGCGACTTTGGCTGCTGGTCCTGGCCGTCACGCAGTTGGCATAGAAATCAATGCTTCACACACCAAGAGCGCTCGTGAAGGAGTAATAAAAGCAACTGCCAAGGCTGTGAATATTGGGCGCAATCTAGCAACCCATGAGATTGCTGTTGAAGACGAGCAGGGCAACAGACTCTCAACCATTCGAATAACGAACTTCTTGAGAGATAACCGCTAAGGCTTCTCTGCTAACTGCTCAATCACAGTCTGAGCTACTTGCTTCATAGATAGTCGTCTGTCCATAGACGCTTTTTGAATCCATCTAAAGGCTTCAGGCTCGTTGAGCTTCATCTTCTCAGTTAAAAGCCCTTTAGCTCGGTCAACAAGTTTCCTAGTTTCGAGCTTCTCGGTGATCTCATCAACCTCATTGGCAGCGTTCGACATACGCTCATGCAGAGATAATGCAATTCGTAAAGCGGGAATGAGATTACTCGGGTTGAAAGGCTTTACAACGTAACTGTAGACACCGGCTTCGCTGGCTCTTTCGACAAGTTCAGGTGAACTAAAAGCGGTGAGCAAAACAACTGGCACTTTGTGCTCAGCCAAGATTTCAGCTGCTTGGAGCCCATCGGTGCCAGGCATCTTTATGTCCATGAGTACTAGGTTTGGCTTTAGTTCGAGGGCTAACCGAACGGCTTCTGATCCATCGCCAGCCTGCCCAATGACATCGAACCCAGACTCGGTAAGAGTCTCAACAATGTCCAAGCGGATAATAGCCTCATCCTCAGCGACAACAACACTTGGGCGGATGGCTTCGTTCATAGATTTAGATTACTCCGACAAACGGAATTCTTTGGAATGGTTTAGACTTTTCATCGATACAAGCCGAAGTGGCGAAATGGCAGACGCGGAGCACTCAAAATGCTTTGCTCGAAAGGGCGTGTGGGTTCGACTCCCACCTTCGGCACCAAAGATAAACCCCCAAATAGCTTGGGGGTTTATCTTTATCTTGCGTAAGCCGGCGCAGCTGCGTTTAGTGCGTCGCCGACTCTGTGAACTCTAAGGGAGTTCGTTGAGCCTGGGATACCTGGCGGAGTGCCAGCAACAACAACGACTTCATCACCAATCTTTGCAATGCCCTTGCCGATGAGGATTTCATCAACTTGGTGCATCATGTCATCTGTGTGAGTGACTTCCTCAACTAGGTGAACGTTTGATCCCCAAACCAGCGATAGGCGACGCCTAGTTTCTTCTGAAGGCGTGAAGGCAATGGTTGGAATCTCGTGACGAAGACGCGCAACTCTCTTTAGCGAGTCTCCACTAACAGTGAAGACACAAATGAACTTTGAGCCGAGCAACTCTGCTATTTCGGTAGCTGCAAGAGTGACTGCTCCACCGTGGGTGTGTGGCTTAGTTCCTAAAGGAGGGATACGGCTTAGACCATTCTCTTCAGTTGATTCAATGATGCTAGCCATAGCTGCAACAGTTTCAACTGGGAACTCTCCTACTGAAGTTTCACCAGAAAGCATTAGGCAGTCAGCACCATCTAGAACAGCGTTGGCTACGTCGCTTGCTTCCGCTCTTGTTGGTCTAGAAGCAGAAATCATTGACTCAAGCATCTGGGTCGCAACAATTACAGGCTTTGCCCATCTTCTTGAAAGTTCGATAGCACGCTTCTGAACTAGTGGCACTTGCCAGAATGGAAGCTCAACACCTAGATCTCCACGAGCAACCATTAAGCCATCAAAAGCATCAATGATCTCTTCAAGAGCATCAACAGCCTGAGGCTTTTCTATCTTGGCTATTACTGGAAGGAACTTGCCTTCTTCTTTCATAATCTCGTGAACGCGAACGATGTCTGAAGCGTTTCTAACGAAAGACAAGGCAATCATGTCCACACCTAGGCGAATACCCCAGCGCAAATCATCTTCATCCTTTTCGCTTAGTGCAGGAACGTTTACAGCAACACCAGGAAGGTTGATTCCCTTGTTGTTACTTATGACTCCAGCAACTTCCACAACTGTTGTTACAGACTTGTCGTCAACTGCTGTTGCTCTAAGCCCTACTTTTCCGTCGTCAATTAGCAAGACGTCGCCAACCTTCACATCACCCGGCAGGCCTTTGAAGGTAGTCGAACAGATGTTGACATCACCCTGGATGTCTTCAATTGTGATGGTGAAAGTAGCACCCTTTACTAGGGTTACTGGGCCGTCGGCAAATCTACCGAGACGAATCTTTGGACCTTGGAGGTCAACGAAAATACCTATTGGCTTGTTTAGATCTGCTGCAACCTGACGAACAATCTTATATAGACCCTCGTGGACGTCATAGCTACCGTGGCTGAGGTTCATTCTCGCGACATCGACACCTGCTTCAACAATGGCCTTAATGGATTCGTAGGTGGAAACAGCTGGTCCCAGGGTCGCAATTATTTTCGCGCGTCTCATATATTCCTTTTTGCTTGTTTTGCTTTTACTAGCCTACCCAAGGGTTAGGCGTGAATTCCCGTATCGGTCGGTTTGACTGGTGCTGGAAGTGTTGTTGAGCCCTCAAGGTACTCATCGATAGCAGCGGCAGCTGCTCTGCCCTCTGCAATAGCCCAAACAATTAGGCTCGCACCACGACCTGCATCCCCTGCAACGAATACACCGTCGATGTTAGTTGCATACTTCTGGTTACGAGCCAGATTTGACTTCTCATCAAGCTCAACTGGGGTTTCATCGACCTGAATGTTTGATTCAGGGCCAGTAAAGCCAAGTGCTAAGAGGACCAGGTCTGCTTCAATAATCTGTTCAGTTCCGGCCTTAGGAACTCTTCTGCCATCTAGGAACTCAGTCTCTGCTACCTCGATACCAGTAACTTTGCCGTTCTGTCCGACAAAGCGAACAGTGTTAGCAAGGTACTTCCTCTCACCGAACTCCTCGTGCGCACTAGCAATCTCGAAAAGATTAGGGAATGTTGGCCAAGGCTGATCTGGGGATCTTTCAGCTGGAGGTTGGTTGCCGATAGCAAGTGTCGTTACAGAGACAGCGCCTTGACGAGTTGCTGTGCCAAGACAGTCAGCTCCCGTGTCTCCACCACCAAGGATTACAACCTTCTTATCTGAGGCCATAATCTGATTCTTAACTTCTAGGCCTGATACAGCTTGGTTTGCTTGAGTTAGGTAATCCATAGCGAAGTGAACGCCTTCAAGTTCGCGTCCATCAATCTTTAGATCTCTAGGCTTCGGAGCACCCGTAGCGACGAGAACGGCTTCATATCTTCTAAAGAGGTCATCCCAGGTGATGTCCTTACCAATTGTGATACCGGTTCTAAATCTTGTACCTTCTGCTTCCATCTGTTCAAGACGGCGGTCGATGTGATACTTCTCCATCTTGAAATCAGGAATACCGTAACGAAGAAGGCCACCGATTTGAGCATCTCGTTCGTAGACAGCGACAGTGTGTCCTGCTCTGGTCAACTGTTGAGCCGCCGCAAGCCCAGCAGGACCAGAACCAACAATGGCAACTGTTTTGCCGGTCATACGCTCTGGAGCGTGAGCCTCAACCCAGCCCTTATCAAAAGCCTGTTCAATGATTGATGCTTCAATCTCTTTGATTGTCACTGCAGGTTGACTGATACCAAGAACACAAGAACTCTCACATGGAGCTGGGCAAAGCTTTCCAGTGAACTCTGGGAAGTTGTTGGTTGCGTGCAGACGCTCAATTGCAGTCTTGCCATCCTGACGCCAGGTCAGATCATTCCATTCGGGAATCAAGTTTCCAAGAGGGCAGCCGTGATGACAGAATGCAATGCCGCAGTCCATGCAGCGTCCTGCTTGGTTCTTTAAAACTGCAGGATCGGTAGGCTCGTAAACTTCTTTCCAGTCCTTGATTCGAACTTCAATCGGTCGACGCTTCGCTGTTTCTCTCTCAGTAACTTTTAGAAAGCCTCTAGGATCTGCCATTTGCACTCACCTCCAGAATTCTTTGCCAGACAACGCTGCCGTCAAGGTCTTCGCCATTCAAAGTAGCGGCAGCCTGAATCTTCTTTACGTTCGCATAGTCACGAGGCAGGACCTTGGTGAAGTCTTTAGAAGAAACATCGAAGTTAGCCAGAAGACTTGATGCTAACTTCGAGTTAGTCTCCAGTGCGTGTCTTTCAAGAAGAACCTTTAGGGTTTTCTCATCAGAGTCATCAAGAGGCATCAAATCAATCTCGCCGTCAGTTAGAGCGCTGTGGTTTACTAAGTCAGCTCGAAGCTTGTACACGTATGCCACACCACCAGACATACCGGCAGCGAAGTTCTTCCCTGTGCGTCCAAGAATGACTGCGGTACCACCCGTCATGTATTCGAGACCGTGATCTCCCACACCTTCGACAACTGCAATCGCTCCAGAGTTTCTAACCAGGAATCTCTCGCCAACAATGCCGCTTAGGAACATACTTCCGCTTGTAGCACCATAGCCAATGACGTTACCTGCAATAACGTTCTTATCGGCAGGGAAAACCGAACTCTCTGATGGGCGAACAACAATCGTTCCACCAGATAGACCCTTACCAACGTAGTCATTTGAATCCCCTGAGATGGTTAGCTTGATTCCCTTAGGAATAAATGCACCGAATGACTGTCCAGCAGATCCTGTGACGCGAATGTCGATGGTTGCCTCGGCTAACCCTGCTACCCCGTAACGCTTAGTTACTTCATGACCAAGCATGGTTCCAACTGCTTGAGCTGTGTTGTTAATCGGCATTTCAATAACAACACTCTGAGCGTCTTCGAGCGCTGCTGTGCTGAGCTGAATTAGTTCGTGGTCGAAGTGCTTCTCAAGTTCGTGATCTTGGTAGGTGAACCTGCGCAAAGGCCCAGTGTTTGGCTTTGGCGCTGAAAGGATCGGAGTTAGATCTAGTCCATCCGCCTTCCAGTGACTTATCGCACGATTAGCGTCAAGTAGTTCACTGTGACCAATAGCTTCATCGAGTGATCTGAAACCAAGAGCTGCCAAGTACTCTCTAACTTCCTCTGCCAAGAACATGAAGAAGTTAACAACGTGCTCTGCCTGACCGGTGAAGCGTGCTCGAAGGTCTGGGTTCTGAGTTGCAACACCAACAGGGCAAGTGTCCAGGTGGCAAACTCGCATCATCACACAGCCAGAAACTACTAATGGAGCTGTTGCAAAACCAAACTCTTCTGCACCAAGAAGTGCCGCGATAACAATATCTCTTCCAGTCTTCATTTGACCATCAACCTGAACAGAAACTCTGTCACGTAAGCCATTGATCATCAAAGTCTGTTGAGTCTCAGCAAGCCCCAACTCCCACGGCGTTCCGGCGTGCTTTAGAGAGTTCAATGGCGATGCCCCAGTTCCACCATCGTGACCTGAAACGAGAATCACGTCGGCCTTAGCTTTTGCAACTCCAGCAGCAACAGTTCCAATACCAACCTGGCTAACTAGTTTGACGTGAATACGTGCACTTGAGTTAGCTCTCTTTAGATCAAAAATCAGTTGCTTAAGGTCTTCGATTGAATAAATATCGTGATGAGGTGGTGGTGAGATTAGCCCAACACCTGGTGTTGAGTGCCTAATCTCTGCAATCCATGGGTAAACCTTGTTCGGTGGTAACTGACCACCCTCACCAGGCTTAGCTCCCTGAGCCATCTTGATTTGAATGTCATCCGCGTGAGTTAGATACATACTTGTCACACCGAAGCGGCCAGAAGCTACCTGCTTGATAGCACTTCGTCTGGTTGGGTCTAAGAGGCGACCAACTTCCTCGCCACCTTCGCCAGTGTTTGACTTAGCGCCGAGCATGTTCATAGCAATCGCAAGAGTTTCGTGAGCTTCTGGTGAAATGGAACCATAAGACATCGCTCCAGTTGAGAATCTCTTTACAATTTCGATTGCTGGTTCTACTTCATTGAGAGGAACTGCAGGACGAACGCCTTCACGCAACAAGAAGAGTCCACGAAGAGTCATCAACTGCTCAGCCTGATCATCGATTAACTTGGTGTATTGCCTAAAGATGTCAAAGCGCTTGTTCTTGGTTGCGTGCTGCAACTTGAAGATTGTCTCTGGGTTGAAAAGGTGTGGTGGACCTTCACGTCTCCACTGATACTCGCCACCAACTTCGAGTTGTTCATGTGGTCGAATAGCTCGTTCAATTGGGTACGCACTCGAATGCCTAGTCGTGATCTCTTCAACGATTACTTCAATCCCGATTCCACCAAGTTGGCTGGTGGTGCCAGTGAAGTAAGCATCGACAAACTCCTGAGATAAACCAATAGCTTCGAAACATTGAGCACCTGAATATGAAGACACGGTCGAGATTCCCATTTTCGACATGATCTTTAGAACACCTTTACCGAGACCCTTGATGATGTTTTTGGTAGCTTGCTCGATGGACACACCCTGAATAGCTCCGTTGCGAACCATGAGTTCAACAGACTCGATTGCTAGGTATGGGTTTATAGCTGCTGCTCCATAGCCAATCAAAGCTGCAACGTGGTGAACCTCACGAACATCACCCGCTTCAACAACTAAACCGACCTTAGTTCTGTTACCAGTTCTAATCAGATGGTGATGAACAGCAGAAGTCAGAAGCAAGCTTGGAATAGGAGCTAGTTCCCTGTTGCTGTCACGATCTGAAACCACGATGTATTTGCATCCAGCAGCAACGGCTTCATCTAGTTCAGTGTTGATGTCCTTGAGTCTTTGAACTAGAGCTTCAGCACCTTCGTCGACTCTGAACAAACCTTTGACGATGTGAGACTTCCCGATACCCGAGTCTTCACTGAACTTGATCTTTGCAATCTCATCATTGTTTAAGACAGGGAAATCAAGAACCACCATCTGCGCGTGCTCTGGTGTTGCGCTTAGAAGATTCTGTTCCGGACCAATTCCCACCCCAAGAGATGTGACAATCTCTTCTCGAATGCTATCTAGTGGTGGGTTCGTTACTTGGGCGAACTGCTGCACGAAGTAATCAAATAGAAGTCTTGGCCTATCGCTTAGAGCAGCAATCGGGGTATCAGAACCCATTGCACCAAGTGGTTCAGCCCCAGCCTTTGCTATTGGCGCTACTAGAACTCTCAAGTCCTCTTCGGTGTAACCAAATGTGCGCTGTCTACGTGCTACTGAAGACTTAGTGTATGCAACGTGTTCGCGCTCTGGAAGATCTTTCAGGTTGATGCGGTTTTCTTCCAACCACTTACCCCATGGCTCTGCTGCAGCAATCTCTGCCTTGATTTCTGAGTCATCAATCAAACGGCCAGTTGAAGTGTCGGCTAAGAACATACGACCTGGTTGGAGTCGACCCTTGCGAACAATCCTGCTCGGTTCGATGTCGACAACACCAATCTCAGATGCTAGAACTACCAGCCCGTCTTCAGTAACTATGTAACGACCTGGTCTAAGGCCGTTACGGTCTAGCGTTGCTCCAACAAGATTTCCATCCGTAAAGATAACAGCCGCTGGTCCATCCCAAGGTTCCATGAGCATTGAGTGATACTCATAAAAGTCACGAAGCTGAGGATCCATGTCGGTTTGCTTTTCCCAAGCTTCAGGAATCATCATCATCATGGCGTGCGGTAATGATCTGCCAGATTGAACTAGAAGTTCAAGAACTTCGTCAAACGAAGCTGAGTCGCTTCCACCCGAGGTAATGATTGGCTTCAACTGGTCTATATCTTTTAGGTTTGGAGAAGAAAGACGAGACTCTCTAGCCTTCATCCAGTTTCTGTTTCCTTTAACGGTGTTGATTTCACCGTTGTGAGCAATCATTCTAAAAGGGTGAGCTAGTGGCCAGGAAGGAAAAGTGTTAGTTGAAAAGCGTGAGTGCACCAGTGCAAGCTTTGATTCAAACTTTGCATCGCTTAGGTCAGGGAAGAATGGTTCCAGTTGAAGAGTGGTAACCATACCCTTGTAAACGATTGTCCTCGCAGACAGAGAGGGATGGTACACAGAAAGCTCACGCTCAGAACTCTTTCTAAGGAAGTAGAGTTCACGTTCTAGATCGTCGGTTGACAGCTCGTTAGAGGGTGAGACAAACACCTGAATGATCTGTGGCATTGCATCTCTGGCTAGGTCGCCCAGAACATCTGGGTTCGTTGGCACTACTCTTGTGCCGAGTAGCTTCAGTCCCCTTACTGCTGCAAGCTTAGAAAACGAAGCCTCGAAGTTTCTTGAGTCATCTTCAAGACCTAGGAAGACTAGACCTGCTCCGTAAGAACCTTGTGCTGGTAAATCGAAGTCCACTACTGATCTAAAGAACAGATCTGGCAGTTGAGTAATGATTCCAGCACCATCGCCGGTACCGGCATCTGATCCAACAGCGCCTCGGTGCTCAAGATTACGAAGTGCGTTTAGAGCTGTCTCGATGATGTCGTGACCTGGTGTTCCACGTAAAGTTGCAACCATGGCAAGCCCACAGGCATCTTTGTCGCGAGCAGGGTCATATAGGCCTGATGCAGCTGGAGCGGTGTTAAACCGCTCAAACGGCGACTGACCAGACATGTCGAGCTCCATTCAATAGTGTGATGGGGACGACAGTGGCCCTAGTTGGGGTGGGAAATGAGTCTAATTCTTTTCCGGCGATTGGGTCAATCCTACTTCAGACTCCTTGACTTCAGAAGAATCCTCAGCATCCGCAGGGCTCTCAGGCCCTACAGAATCGCTAGATTCAGGGGTAGTTTGCTCTAGTGATTTGTTAGAGCGACCTGGTAGGTACCCTGTTGTCTCTTCCCCAGTGTGCCTATAACGCTGAAGCATAAGTAATGCGAAACCGAAAAGGAAACCAACAACTGCAGACCACTGGTTGGTACGTAGACCAAGGAAGACATCGCTTGGATCTAGTCGGATTGACTCGATAAAGAATCTTCCGAATGAATACCACATCAAGTACAGAGCGAACATACGGCCCCAGCGAAGGTTGAATCGTCTTTCTAGGAGCAGTAGAACCGCGATACCCACAAGCGACCATAGAGATTCATACAGGAATGTTGGGTGGAATGCCAATCCATCAGGCAAACCAATAGGGTAACTAGGGTTGTAGCTTGGGATCAGAATTCCCCAAGGTAGATCTGTTGGCCCACCGAAAAGTTCATTGTTGAAGTAGTTACCCCAACGGCCAAGAGCTTGAGCAGCAAGTAGTCCTGGCACGAGTGCGTCAGCGAAGCTTAAGAAGCGAATGCCCGCTGATTCAATCTTTAGCACCTTAATGTCAACCTGACACGCTATGTATGCACCGATGGAACCAAAAATGATTGCGCCGTAGATTGCGAGGCCGCCTTCCCAAAGTCTGAACATCGAAGTCCAATCTTTACCAGGACCAAAGTAGTCATTTAGGTGAGTAAGCACGTGGAAAAGTCTTCCACCGATAATCCCCAACGGCACTGCCCAGATAGAAATGTCTATTGCGAGGCCAGGCTCCATACCGCGAGCTTTCATTCGACCAGCTGTTATCGCAACCGCTGCGATGATACCTGCGAGGATGAACAGCGCGTAGAAGTGGATTACCACCGGTCCCAGCTCAAAAGTTGAAACAGTTGGTGATGGAAGTGCATATACAAATGACATTTAGTTGCCGCCCTTTAGTTTTCTTACCGTCTTCTTTAGTTCTTCTACTCCGCCATCGCGGTAAGCCTTAATAAATACGCTGCCAACAATAGCTCCGTCAGCATATGAGTTAACTTCTGAAACTTGTTCGGCTGTTGAAATACCAATCCCAACGCAGACTGGAACTTTAGTCGTTGTGTTCTTTACACCTGAAACAACTCCTCGGGCTTTAGCATCAAGATCGTCCCGTGCACCTGTGATACCCATAGTAGAAACAGCGTAAATGAAACCACGTGATAGACGAGCGACCTGATCTAGTCGCTCTTGAGAAGATGAAGGCGTTGCCATAAATACTCTGTCTAGGTCGAGTTCGTCTGAGTACTTGAGCCAATCTGATGCTTCGTCAGGAATAAGGTCAGGTGTAATAAGTCCTGCTCCTCCCGCTACCTTTAGATCCTTAGCGAAGCGTTCAACACCATATTGGAGGATTGGGTTCCAATAACTCATAACTAGAACTGGGGTATCAACTCTTGAAGTGATTTCTTTGAGTAGCTCAAAGAACTTATTTAGTTTGAACCCGTTGGTAAGAGCTTGTTCTGTAGCAACCTGAATCACTAGCCCATCCATAACTGGATCGCTGTATGGAACGCCAAGTTCCAAAATGTCGATACCCGATTCACACATCGCAACACAGGCTTCAACAGAGTCCGACATTGTCGGGTAACCTGCTGGGAAATACCCAATGACTGCGCCCTCGCCTTTTTGGGCAAGAGTATTTAGTAAGGCTTCGGTCTTGCTCATTCGTTATTCCAGGAATCCAAAGTATTTGCCGACGGTCTCCATGTCTTTATCGCCACGTCCGCTTAGGTTCAGTAGGACAGTTGAACCAGATGGAAGTGTTGATCCGTACTTGATAACTCCGGCTAGCGCGTGAGCTGTTTCAATGGCAGGGATTATTCCTTCAGTTTGAGAAAGTGCTTTAAGCGCTTGCATAGCTTCATCGTCGCTTATGCCGAAATACTGTGCTCGCTTTAGATCTTTCAACCATGAGTGCTCAGGGCCAACGCCAGGATAGTCAAGTCCAGCTGAAATTGAATGACTTTCAATCGTTTGCCCATCTTCATCCTGAAGCATGTAGCTTTTAGCTCCGTGAAGGACTCCGACCTTACCTTTGCTTAATGTCGCAGCGTGACGCATGGTGTCCATGCCTTCGCCTGCTGCTTCGAATCCCCATAGTGCTACTTCTTCATCGTCTAGGAAGGCATGGAAAAGACCAATAGCGTTAGATCCACCACCAACACATGCTGTGACAACATCTGGCAAGAAACCGTAATCGTTGAGCATCTGCTCTCTGGCTTCACGGCCTATGACAGAGTGGAAATCTCTCACAATGGTTGGGAAAGGATGCGGTCCCGCAACAGTACCGAGAAGATAGTGAGTGTCATCAACATTAGCTACCCAGTCGCGAAGTGCTTCGTTGATTGCATCTTTCAAGGTTCTTGAGCCTGTAGTTACTGGAACTACCTCCGCGCCAAGCAACTTCATTCGCGCAACGTTTAGAGCTTGCCGTTGAGTATCAACTTCACCCATGTAAACAACGCACTCAAGTCCAAACAATGCAGCAGCAGTTGCGCTTGCAACTCCATGCTGTCCAGCACCTGTTTCGGCGATGATTCTCCTCTTACCCATTAGCTTGGCTAAAAGAGCTTGACCGATAACGTTATTAATCTTGTGTGAGCCCGTGTGGTTGAGGTCTTCACGTTTTAGAAATACTCTGATGTCGCCAGCGAGAGCTGCGAACTTAGGAACCTCGGTAATGATTGATGGTCTACCCACGTATGTCTTGTTCAGTTCATCTAGTTCTTTAGCAAAGTTTGGGTCACCCTTAGCTTGGGCGTAAACCTCTTCGAGCTGATCCAAAGCAGCAATAAGTGACTCAGGCACAAAACGTCCTCCGTACTCACCAAAGTACGGTCCGTCTTGTTCTCTAAGGTTTGTCTTGGCTGTCATCTTCTAAAGTCTAATCTTTTCTACCGAAGTAAACTCGCCGAGCAATTCCTTGGCATTACCGGTTACTAGGGCTTCGCCCACAAGTACCATGTCAGCACCGGCTTGGGCGTAGGCTTCAACGTCTTTGGTATTTCGAACTGCGGACTCGGCAACCGCTATGCAACCCTCAGGCAGCAGTCCAGCAAGACCCTGAAAAAGCGACCGGTCAGTTTCAAATGTGGAAAGGTCGCGAGCGTTTATACCTATAAGTTTTGCACCGGTATCTATTGCTCTCAGCACCTCTTCGCTGTTGTGAGTTTCTATGAATGGTGTCATACCGAAGCTCTCAACAAAACGTGCCAACTTCAGTAACTTGTCTTGCTCCAAGCCAGCAACGATAAGTAGAACAAGATCTGCCCCATAAGCTCTTGCTTCCAAAACTTGTTGCTCAAGTGAGACAAAGTCTTTTCTAAGTAGAGGAATCGATACCTTTGCACGCACAGCAACTAAATCCGCCAGCGAGCCTTTAAACTTACGCTCTTCTGTCAAAACGCTGATAGCGGATGCGCCAGCTTCTTGATAAGTCACGGCAAGTGCAGCTGCGTCAGGAATTGGCGCTAGGTCACCTTTGGATGGGCTAGCTCGCTTGATCTCGGCGATTACTTCGATGTTTGACCTAGAGCCAAAGTGCTCAAGGCATGAAATGGCTGGAGCTGCGGATCCGATTAGCTTCTCTAAGTCTGAAATCGACACTTGCTCAAGCCGTGCGAGTGCATCTGCCTCAGCGCCAGCGTAGAGATCTTGCAGCATTATTTCTTAGAGCTTGATTCTCGGTTAACGTCGTAACCGAGCTTGGCAAGAATTGGGCCCATTGGGATGGATACAACAGTCAGAACTGAACCAACAATTACGAGTGTGCCATCAGGAAGAACTACACCTAGGGTAGCAATGGTCACCCCAACAATTGCTGTGATAACTGCAGCCCAAGCTGCTACTGAGTGGCCGTGACCTGGTTCGTTTTCGTGGTTGCTCATTAGTGCCTTTCCTATGGTCAATCTTAACAAGAGTTCTAATTGGGTGTTGCTGAAAACTGCGCTATTTCTTGCCAAAAAGTGAATTTGCTCTATCGATAGATGCGATGACAGCACCCATCTTGCTCAAAGTCTCCTGATACTCAGATTCAGGCACTGAATCAAGAACGATTCCAGCTCCTGCCTGAACCCTAGCCACACCGTCTCTGATGAATGCGGTTCTAATGGCAATTGCTAGGTCTGCATTTCCTTCAAAGTCAAGGTAACCAACTACCCCACCAAAAATACCTCTATTGGCAGACTCTAGGTCGTCAATAATTTCTAATGCTCGAGGCTTTGGTGCTCCCGACAGCGTTCCTGCTGGGAAGGTCGCTTTGAAGACATCGGTTGGAGTTTGACCTTGAGCAAGATCTCCCTCAACGGTCGAAACAAGGTGCATGATATGACTGAATCTTTCAATCTTCATGAACTGAGTCACTGTAACAGATGATGGTTCACACACCTTCAAGAGATCATTACGTGCCAAGTCAACAAGCATTAGGTGCTCTGCTCGTTCCTTGTGATCTGCCAAAAGTGACTCTGCAAATGCTTGGTCTTGACCTTGGTCAGCTCCTCTAGGGCGAGAACCAGCAATCGGATGCATGACTACCTTGCTACCAGAAACTTTAACAAGTGCTTCTGGTGATGAACCTACTACTGCGTAATCGCCATGAGCGTCTGAATAGTTCAGCAAGTACATGTACGGAGATGGATTAAGAGCTCTCAGCACACGATAAACGTCAATAGGTCGTGCCGTAACCTCGATGTCTATTCTTTGCGAAAGCACTACTTGGAAAACGTCACCAGCTCTAACATGCTCTTTCGCAACTTCAATAGCCGCAAGGAACTGCTCGTGGGTGGTTCTCGGAGTACGTTTCGACGGTGTGGTTTCAGACGAATGAGAGAGGTTCTGAGGACTTGGTTGGCTCAGTTTCTGATAAAGGTCTGTGATTCTTACCGTTGCTTGGTCATAAGCAAGCGCATAGTCGGAACTGCTGTCGCAGTATATGTTTGAAACAATCAAGATCGAATTTGTCTTGTGATCCAAAACAATCACGTCCTGAACCATCTCCAAGTGGATCTTTGGTCTTTGGTAGTCCTGGTCAGGAACTGACGGCAGGTTTTCTATGTCTCTGATCACATCCCATGAGAACAAACCAACAAGACCTGAGGTGAGGGGTGGAAGTTCTGGAAGAGCAACTGTTTTCCAAGATGATTGAATAAGACGAATTGCGTCTAACGGCGAATCCGGAAGTTCACCTGCATGAGGAAGTGCTTTGTCTTGACCATGGACTAGAAACTCTGAATCTGTCTCAATGAAACTTGCTCGACTTGATACACCAATAAAGCTGTATCTTGACCAGACCCCTTGTTCTGCTGATTCAAGAAGGAAGGTTCCAGTTCTGCCTGCAGACAATTTCTCATAAATACCAACTGGAGTATCATTACCACCGAAGACTGTAACGAAAATTGGGCAGACCTGACCGATTGTTGTGCGCGATAAGAATTCTGTTTTAGAGATGTTGTATTGATTAGTCATTGTTCAGTTCCCCGTCAAAAACAAACTCGCTGGTATCGAAGCACGATTCAGATCCTGTGTGACAGCTTGGTCCATGCGGTTGTGCAAGTACAAGAATCGAATCGCTGTCACAATCTAGTTGCAAAGACTTCACCTCAAGATAGTTACCCGAAGTAGAACCCTTCCTCCATATCTCTTGTCGAGATCTGGACCAGAAGTGTGCGATGCCAGTGCTTTTGGTCAGTTGAAAAGATTCAGCGTTCATGTAAGCAAGCATTAGAACTCTTCCAGTTACATCGTTCTGCACGATGGCTGGAATCAGAGGCTGCTTCACAAAATCTGGGCTGAACATAATTCCTACATTCTAACTTTCACATCGTTGGAATCGAGGAACTCTTTAACCTGAGCAATGGTCAATGAACCGTTGTGGAAGACGGATGCTGCTAATACGGCATTTGCTCCAACAGAAACTGCTGGCAGGAAATCACTTGCCTGGCCTGCCCCACCACTAGCAATGATGGGCAGGTTGGTGGCCTTTCTAACGGCTGCAAGCAGATCGGTATTAAAACCTTCTTTGGTTCCATCAGCATCAACACTGTTGATCAGTAACTCACCTATTCCCCTGTGTTGATTTTTAGCGATCCAATCGAGCGCGTCAACTCCAGTTGCTTTAGTCCCACCGTGAGTAGTGAGAGCATAGCCGGAAGGAGAGCTTGAATCTTCAAGGATATCGAGCGAGATCACTACGATCTGGTCACCGTACTTGGCTGAAATCTCATCAATGAGACCTGGGTTAGTCACAGCGGAAGTTCCAAGACTTACCTTGTCCGCTCCTGCGTCTAGATAGCTAGCTACGTCTTCTATCTTGGTTACACCTCCACCAACAGTAAGAGGAATATAGATAGTAGAGGCTGTTCTCTCGATGACATCGAGCATTGCCTTTCGGCCTTCTAGGCTGGCTGACACGTCAAGGAAAGTAATCTCATCAGCTCCAGCCTCGTAATACATCTTGGCCAGTTCTACTGGGTCGCCGACATCGGCTAGTCCCTGAAACTTGACTCCCTTAACTACTCGACCGTCTTTGACGTCGAGGCAAGGAATGATGCGAATGGATAAGGACACTGTTAGATTCTTGCTGCGTGAATAGCACTTACCAAAATCGCACGCGCGCCAAGATCGTAAAGCTCATCCATCTTTGAATTCGTCTCGCTTCGAAGAACAAGTGCTCTAACCGCAACCCAGTTAGGGTCCTTAGTTGGTGAAACTGTCGGAGACTCGATACCTGGTGTGACTTGCGATGCCTTTTCAATTAGATTGGCTGGGCAGTCGTAATCGAAGATTACGTATTCTCTAGCCACAACAACTCCGTTGAGTCTTCTCAGTAGTGCTGTGTGCTTATCAGCAGTACCTGCATTCGCGATCAGGTATGCGGATGAATCTAGTATGACTTCACCGAAAGGCTCTAAGCCAGCTTGTCGCAAAGTGTTGCCTGTTGAAACAACATCAGCAATCAAATCAGCAACGCCAAGACTCACTGCAGTTTCTACTGCTCCATCCAAGCGAATAACGGTTGCCCGAATGCCCTTGCTCTTGAGGTAGTCCTCAACGATGTTTCCATAGGCCGTTGCAACTCTTTTGCCTGAAATCTGTTGAATAGAACTGAACTCACCGATAACTCCGGCGAAGGTGAATGTTGACTGTCCAAAGTTCAGGTCAGCGACCCTAACAGCAGTCGACCTACTATCCATCAATAGGTCAAGTCCAGTAATGCCAAGATCGAGAGCACCGGTTCCAACATACGTAGCTATGTCTCTTGGTCTTAGGTAGAAGAATTCAATGTTGTTGTTTGAGTCAACTACACGGAGAGTCTTACTGTCTTTCCGAACAGCGTAACCAGCCTCTGCAAGCATCTCTGTTGCGAACTCCGCGAGAATACCCTTGTTAGGAACAGCAACTCTAAGCATGCTCATTAGAAGCGCTCCTCTAGATCGGTAATAGAAATATCTTTGGCAACCATCAGAACCTGCAGGTGATAGATGAGTTGGCTAATCTCGAGGGCCAAGTCCTCCTTAGATTGGTACTCAGCTGCCATCCACACCTCAGCAGCTTCTTCAACAACCTTCTTTCCAATTGCATGAACACCTTGGTCCAATAGGTTCTTGGTGTTGGAGTCGCTAGCAGACGCATCTGCTTTAGTGACTATTTCTGCATACAGGGATTCGAAGGACTTCATCTATGTATTTTACTTGTGAAATTAGAAAGAAGAAACCGCTGATTCAGCTACCTCTCGCAACTGGCTAATCATTCCGTTTCTATCGGGAGCGTTAAAGACTGAACTGCCAGCCACGAAAGTGTCAGCACCTGAGGCGGAAGCAAGATAGATTATCTCAAGATCAATACCTCCATCAACCTGAAGCCATGTGTCTAGACCCTTAGAGTCAATCAGCGATCTGATTGCGGTTATCTTCTCGAGAGCTAGTGGCATAAAGGACTGACCACCGAAACCAGGTTCAACTGACATGACAAGAATCTGATCGAAGTGCTCAATTAACTCTGCAATTTCAGCAACACTCGTGTTCGGCTTGATGGACAATCCTGCCCTGGAACCTGCCGTCTTTATTGTCTTGGCAGTCTCGATTGCATTGGATACAGCTTCGTAGTGGAAAGTCACTGAGAAAACGCCTGCCTGAGCGTAGATAGGTGCCCAGTGATCTGGGTTCTCAATCATCAGGTGAACATCAAGAGGAAGCGTGGTGATCTCCTGCATGCGCCTAACCATGCCAATTCCAAAGGTGAGATTTGGTACGAAGTGTCCATCCATAACATCAACGTGGATGCCGTCAGCGCTGGAGATTGTTGCGAAATCTCGCTCAAAGTTGACGAAGTCAGCGCTGAGTATGCTGGGTTGGATTCTCTTGCTCATAGTTTTAAGCCTATTGCCCTATCAGTCTTTAGTGAGCATGGCCATAAACATGCAGTCTGTGTTGTCTCGATGGGTGTATAGCTGAACTGTTTTTCGACCCTTAGGCAGGCTATTGTCCATGAACTTGGCGTTCAGCACGGTGGTCAGGTCAAGGACTTTCAACCCAAGAACTCTCTGAGCCTTATCGATGATTGCTGTTGTTTCTGACACGTGTGGAGAACAGGTTACGTATAGCAACGATCCTCCGCTCTTCAGGGCCTTAGCTGCGCTTTCTAGAAGTTCAAACTGGAGTTGGGTAAGAGTCTTGAGATCTTCTGACGACTTACGCCACCTGGCTTCTGGTCTTCTTCTGAGAGCACCAAGTCCGCTACAAGGTGCATCGACAATGATTCGGTCATACGTATCTGGCGTTAGTTCACCAATAGTTCTTCCATCAAGAACAGTAACTTCAACATCGTTGAAAGGTCTAAGAGCCTGATCTACTAGTTTGGCTCGGTGCTCCTGAACTTCGTTAGCAACTAAACTTGCTCCTGATTGTGACGCTAAAGCAGCAAGCAGTGCTGCCTTGCCTCCAGGACCTGCACACATGTCTAACCATGTTTCGTTGTCTTTGACATCCTTGAAGGCAACCAAAGCCATCGCTGCAATTTGAGAACCTTCGTCTTGAACTCGAGCAAGTCCAGATCTAATCTCTGGAATGTCGCCAGGGTTACCAGAGTCAATCGAGAACCCAAATGGACTAAATGGGTTTGCTCTAATGTCTTCATTAGTGAAATCATCAACCTCAGACAAACCTGGCAAGGCAACTAGGTTTACGAACGCAGGGTGGTTGTTTGTCGCTAGCAGATCTTCTATGTCTTCACTAAGACCATCAACGGCCAGCGCCTGGGTAAGTGCACGTACGATCCATTCTGGATGGCTGTATTGAATTGACAAAAACTCTGTCTTTGAAGCTACTTTTTGCTCAGCAATGTCTATCCATTGTTCAAAGCTCTTCTCGCTTACTCGCCGCAAGACTCCGTTTGCGAAACCAACCGCTTTTTCACCTGCTACCGCTCTGATGAGATTGACTGTTTCGTTAATTGCGGCATGAGGTGGAATGCGCATCTTTAGGAGCTGGTGTGCGCCAAGACGCAGAGCGTTTAGGACGATTGCATCAATTTCATTGACTGGTCTAGAACTTACTTGACCCAGAATAAAGTCGTAGGTAAGTTGCCAGCGCAGTGTTGAAAACGCCAACTCTTGAGCTAACGCTGAGTCGCGAGTGTTTAGTTTTGCTTCTTCGAGAAGAGCAGGCATAACTAGGTTTGCATAGCTGTCCTCGAAAGATACTTTGTTCAAAAGGTCAAGAGCAACACTGCGTGATGAGATTGGAACTCTCACTCAAGAACCACTTTTTCTGACTGCCCGTTTAACCAATCCTTGGCTGACATAACGGTTTTTGAAGCTGGTTGAACGAGAACTAATTCAAGCGTTGTTCCCTGACCACAACCGACAATCACCTTGTCATCATGTAAAGCAACATGGCCGCACTCAAGAGAAGAACTTGAGTCAACAGCTCGAGCTTCCAGTACTCTCATTGGCTCGCCATCTAACAGACACCAAGCCATCGGTTCGGGATTCATCGCTCTAACTAGAAGCTCAACATTTTTAGCCTTCTCAACGAAAGAGATCTTTGCGTCACTACGAATAATCTTTGGCGCAAGTGTAACCTCACCAGCTTGAGAAGCCAGTTCGAAGGAACCCGAGTAAAGCTTTGGTAATTCTTGGTTCAGAAGTGTGAGACCTAGGAGAGATAAGCGATGTAGAAGCTCCCCTGCGTTCTCTCCTGGCTCGATAACTGTGTTTGCTGAACCCAGTACAGGTCCAGTGTCCAGGCCAAGATCAATTTGGAACAAAGTTACACCAGTTTCAGAATCGCCAGCTCTTATAGCCGCTTGAACTGGAGCTGCTCCTCTCCACTTCGGAAGAAGACTGAAGTGAAGATTAAACCAACCAGCAGGAATAGCATCCAGTGCATTCTGACGGAGAATCACTCCGTAGGCAACCACAACTGCCAAATCGATTTTGTGTGAACTAATGCTTTCCAACACATCCGTAGTCAGCTTGTTTGCCTTAATCGTTGGAAGCCCTTTGTTTTGGGCAAGATCGGCAACAGGAGAAGGTGTGAGAACCTTCTTTCTACCAGTAAGTGCATCTTCTCTTGTAAGAACTGCAACAATCTCATGGCCCGATGCTAAGAGCCCTTCAAGCACAGTTGCTGCCGTTGAAGGGGTTCCTGCAAAAAGTATTCTCATCGACTACTAGATTACTTTGCCATCGTCCATGTTGATGCGATAAACGCGTTCACCAGGCTTCTTAGACTTACTTGACGCCGTAAGTTTCACTGTCAAATCTTTCAACGAGTTGGCTAACTCGACGCCAAAGGAATAAGGAAAATCGAGTACCAATGTGTTTGGCTGTGTAACGCCAAGTCTTCGCACCTTATCACTTGCAAATGATTCGATAACTGCCTCAATCAGTCTTTGATGATCAACTGAGTTTGAAGTTATGACAGATGCGAGCCTCGTTATTGGTGGCAATCCCAAGTCTTCACGGTCTTTGTAATCCTCTTGAACGGCTTCAAAGAAAGCTAAGGACTTCATTTGCATTGCCAGAGCATCTCGAAGACCCACGAAGATAACGGTTGAGTCTTCATTAGCGAGAGAAATCGCGTTAGACCACTTTGACAAACTTTGTTCTAACGCCCTAAGTCTTGGAGAGCCAACCATGCCAGGAGCATCTGCAAGGAGAACACACGCATAACCTCCCTCAACCTCAGGCTCCGCTCCTGGAGTTGCGACCACGAGTAATGCACCACTCTTGATGCTGGTGATTCGGTTCTCGCCGTTGGAGTGAACGACGGTAGCGTTTGGAAAACTACGCTCCATTTGCTTTGCAATTGCAGAAGCGCCTAAGCGATTAGGCCTGGTGCTAGTTTTACCACAGGCGCAGGCTGAAAGTTCTACGTTAGATTTACATGATCGACAGCGAATCTTCCCACTTGGATCCACCCAAACCGAACCAGAACAAGTAGGGCAGGTTCTCGACTCTTTGCAGCCGACACAAACCAAAGCAGTAGCCCATCCAGCGTTGGCAATCTGCATCAAAACAGGTTTGCCAGTTGAGAGCAGTGTGCTAATCACCGCAAAAGTTTGCGAGTCTAGCCTGTCAGAGAGGTCAGTAACAATAATGTTTGCTAAAGCCTGCATGGCTTCAAGGTGTTTCAGGTATCCGATCTCAATCAATCGAATAACTTCGGCACTTGGTGAATGTGACGCGATGACTAATTTAGTTTGCTCAAGTTCGCTCCTTTGTAACAAGACTTCTCGTGAGTTCCAATAGGGAGCTGTTTGCTCAATGTGAGATTCATCACCGTCATCCCAAATAGCGATGAGACCTAGATGCCTGGCAGGAGCAAATGCAGCTCCTCTAAGGCCGTAATTGATTCCAATTCTACGTATTGCTGTTAGGTGGCTAAGGTATCTATTTGAACCTGTATCAGAGCTCGTGTGTCTAATACCAATTGAAGTTGCCTTTAGATGTTCGAGTGCGCGCTCAAACTTTGCTAACTCCGCGAAGTCAGGCAGAACAACTAAAGAACTCTTGCCACTCGCGAACTCATTGAGGCACGCATTGACGATTTGCAATGCCCAGTCGGGGGCAACACTTGAACCGTCAAAGAGAGCGGGCTGGAAGTAAACCTTACTAGTCTCCTGTAAGCAACTCAGCAATGTTGATTCTCTCATCGTTTCGCTTCTGATGAAGGACGACTCGGAGTTCACAAACTTAGCTTCTGCTCTTTGGTAACGCTTTGGTATTGAAACTGAAAGTAGTTCGCCGACAGCCCCTGCCTGTCTTTCAGCAACTGCTGTACAAAGATTCAATTGTTCTTCTGTGAAGACAGGTAATGCCGTGATCACTGCCATTACTGAAAGAAGTTTGTCTCGTGGCTTGTCGTCATTTTGAATGCCGCACACAACTCCAGTTTTTAGCTTTCCACCTGAACCGAATGGCACTTCAACGAGATGACCAAAGGCAATCTGATTCTGCAGCTCTGCAGGAACTAGGTAGTCAAACTCTTTATCAAGTTGAGGCAGCGGCGAACTAAATCGGACTTTGGCTACAAGCGGCATTACATACCTACTGCAGTGAGCAGATCAGCAACCTTGTTGGTTCTTTCCCAAGTGAAATTAGGCAAATCTCGACCAAAGTGACCGTAGGAAGATGTCTCTCCATAAATAGGTCTGAGCAAATCGAGTGAATCAATAATCGCTCTTGGCCTGAGGTCAAACACTTCAAGAACGGCCTTTTCAATTAGGTCGTTATCGATTGTGTTTGTGCCAAAGCATTCAACGTAGAGGCCAACTGGTCTGGCTACTCCGATTGCGTAAGCAACCTGTACTTCTGCCTTGGTTGCAAAACCTGCCGCAACAAGATTCTTTGCCACCCATCTCAATGCGTACGCAGCTGAACGGTCAACTTTTGAAGGATCTTTTCCGCTGAATGCACCACCTCCGTGTCTGCTGTAACCACCGTAGGTATCGATAATAATCTTTCTGCCTGTAAGTCCGGCATCGCCCTGTGGACCTCCGATAACAAAATTTCCAGTTGGGTTGATGAGAAGTTTGCTCTCTTTTGAGTTAAAGCCAAAGCTTTCTAGGACGGGTGCAATCACAAATGCCTCAACTGCAGACGAGATGTCTGCTTGGGAAACTCCTGGATTGTGCTGAGTGCTGACGACAACCGTTTGAACAGATACGGGCTTGTCACCCTCGTAACCAACAGTGACCTGAGTCTTACCGTCAGGTCTAAGGAAGTCAATGGTTCCGTGGTGTCTAACTTTTGCCAATTGTTCTGAAAGCGAGTGAGCAATCTTGATTGGCAATGGCATTAGATCTTTTGTTTCATTGCAAGCGAAGCCAAACATGATGCCCTGGTCACCAGCACCCTGACTATCGTAATTGTCTTCTGCGCTACCCGCGTTCACTTCAAAGGATGAGTCAACTCCTAAAGCAATGTCAGCTGATTGTCTGCCAATTGAAACACTCACCCCACATGAAGTGCCATCAAATCCAATGTCAGAAGAGTTATAGCCGATTTCAAGAAGCTTGGAGCGGACGATATCTGGGATCTCAGCGTAGCCCTCAGTTGTAATCTCGCCGGCAACATGAACCAAGCCAGTTGTGACAAGTGTTTCTACCGCAACACGGGAACCTGGGTCTTGTGCTATCAGGTTGTCAAGAATGGCATCACTGATTTGGTCACAGATCTTGTCTGGATGGCCCTCTGTAACTGATTCGGAAGTAAAGTACCTGATGTTTTTCATTATTGATTGAGTGTATCTTGTGGCTAGGACAAAGGCTGCGAGCACTAGCCATCTAGGTGCACAACTGCTTCTAATACGGCGTTAGCGACTTCTAGTTTTGTACCCTTTGCGTATGTAGCTCCCTTAGTGGACACAATCACGACATCATTACTGTCAGCGTCGAAGACTTTTCCATCGCTCACGTCGTTCGCCACGATTAGGTCTACTTTCTTTCTAGTGAGTTTTGCTTCAGCACGCCGTTGCAGAGCGTCAGACTTCTCACCGCTGGGAATAACCTCGGCAGCGAAGCCTACAAGAATAGTTTTCAGACCTCTGGCCAACTTGAGGTCAGCAAGTCCAGCCAAGACATCTGGATTAGCAACCATTTGAATTTCTTGATTCGCGGAATCAGCACGGCTTAGTTTGCCGGCAATAGCGTTCTCAACTTTGAAATCGCTCACAGCAGCTGGCATAAGTAGAACATCCGAGTCAGCAACTACTTCGTTGAGTGCAAGGCTCAATTCTTGTGTGGTCGAAACATGAACGACTCTCTCAAAACGAGAAAGATCAGCTTCGATGTTTATTGCAATAAGCGAAACCTGTGCTCCTCGTGCAGCGGCCGCATCAGCAAGAGCGATTCCCTGTTTACCTGAAGATCTATTGCCGATGTAACGAACAGCGTCAATTGGTTCCCTTGTTCCACCTGTGGCGATGGTTACTTTCAAGCCCGCAAGATCTTGATTAGAAAGCGATGCTAGAGCACCATTCACGATTACTTCTGGCTCAGGAAGTCTTCCCACACCGTTGTCTTCGCCAGTGAGTCTTCCGACTGCTGGTTCGATGACCACAACTCCCCTTGACCTAAGAGTTTCGATGTTTGAGACCGTCGCAGGGTGGAACCACATTTCGGGGTGCATGGCTGGTGCCACAACAACTTTGGCGTTGGTAGCAAGGAGCACATTCAAAAGTAGATCGTCAGCAATTCCAGCTGCATACCTTGCAAGGAATGATGCTGTAGCTGGGGCGACAACGATTAGGTTTGCTTCTTGAGCGAGAGCTATGTGCTTTACTGAGTCGACATCTGTGTATAGGTCAGGGTCGACTGCGTTATGCGACAGTGCTTCAAGTGTGGTTGCTCCAATAAACCTCAAAGCGTTCTGAGTTGGTAAAACTTTTACGGTGTGACCGAGCTCAGTGAATCCGCGAATCACTCCAGCTGCTTTATATGCAGCGATACCGCCAGTAACCCCTACGAGAATGCGCAAGGTTACCCAGATTACTCTTTGGCTTCGGTTGCGACTACTGCGCCTTCAACGATTTCGCGCATTGCGATTGAAAGAGGCTTGTCGTCAACTGCAGCGTCAACTAGTGGACCTACGTTGTCAAAAAGTGAACCTTCGTGAAGTGCTGAGTAGTAGTCGTTGATCTGACGAGCGCGCTTTGCAGCGAAGATGACCAGGCCGTACTTTGAATCGCTTTTTGACATCAGTGCGTCGATAGATGGAGATACGATTCCCTCGAGTTTTTCAGACATTTAGTGTTACTTTTCCTTTGATTTCATGTGAACCAGATGGGTTCACGAAGACTGCATTAAGTCTAAGACCTCTTGGGCACATTGCGCCACCTCATGGTTAATAACCACGTGGTCAAACAAACCCTTAGAAGCCATCTCTATTTCAGCTGTTTCTAGACGAATGGCTATCTCTTCAGGGGTTTCTGTGCCTCTACCGACCAAGCGCTTCTTGAGCTCTTCCAGGCTAGGAGGTGCAATAAAGATCAGATTTGCCTCTGGCATAGATGCCTTGACCTGCTCTGCCCCTTGAATGTCTATTTCAAGAATCATCTGTTTGCCCACAGCTAGTGCGCTCTCAACAGGCCCCCTAGGAGTTCCGTATCTGTTGCTAAGATGCACGGTTGCATATTCAAGTAGTTCGTCGTTGGCAATCATCTTGTCGAACTCATCGTTAGAAACGAAGAAATATTCAACACCGTTAGTCTCACCAACTCGGGGTGACCGAGTAGTGGCAGAAACAGATACTTGAATTTCTGGATTGTGTTCCAGGAGGTACCGTACGACGGTTCCCTTGCCAACGGCAGTTGGTCCAGCGATTACGGTAAGTCTGGTCATGAACTAAAGCCTATTCGCTGAGGGCTTTGTGAAGTGTGTTTTGGTCTTGTTGAACCGCAGTTTTGACACCGTGAATTCCGTCTCTCAATGCGGATCTGGAAATTGAATACAAAACATCACCACAGTTCTCTCCGAAGATTGACTTAGCGTCTTCCAATCTTGCGCCTTGATAGCCAAAGCCTGGAGAGAGGATTGTTGTTCTGAGAGAAGTCTTTCCCTCGTTAAGAGAAGACAGACCAAACTTCGAAAGAGAAGCAGTAGCCCCAATAACCAGACCTAGTGAACCAAATCTTGAATTGGATGAGGCAGTAGTGGTGTTCAAGGCTGCTACTTCCCTTGCAACTTGGGCGGCAACGCTTTCCTGTTGCATAGATGATTGAAGTGAGGCACCTTCGGGATTAGATGTTGCGGCAAGTACGAACAATCCTTTACCTCGTTCACTTGCAAGAGAAGCCGCAGGAGCTAGAGCTCCCACACCAAGATACGGATTCACAGTTAGCGCATCACAAGCGAAGGGTGCTGATTTACCTAGCCAAGCTTGCGCATACGCTTCCATTGTTGATCCAATGTCTCCTCGCTTAGCGTCGGCGATAACAAGAAGGCCACGGTCTCTTGCTGAACCAAGCACTTTCTCAAGGGTTGAGAATCCTTCAGAGCCGAAACGCTCAAAGAATGACACTTGAGGTTTCACTATTGAAACAACTTCCTCAAGCTGGTCGAGCATCTTCATGCTGAACTCATAAACTCCTGTTGCCGAAACTTCAAACCCGTTCTCCACGAGCATGTCTTCGTGAGGGTCAATACCTACACAAAGCTGACTTTTCGCGCTAAAGGCCGCTTCCAATTTTCTTGAAAAAGTATCAGGCAAGTGCTGCTCTCCTGTCCTCGGCATGTTCTTGAAGCGATCTAACCTTGAAATCGCCGGCAATAACTGTTTCGAAAGAGCCAATCGCTGCGGACAACTGAGCGATTGTTGTGAATATTGGGGCGTCTGCAGCTGTAGTTGCCGCTCTGATCTCATAGCCGTCCTTACGAGCTGATGAACCTGAGGGTGTGTTTACAACAACATCAACTTCACCGTTCAGAATAAGTTCAACAATCGAAGGGCCAGCAGGAGCGTCATCATCCGCTGAGTGCTTACGAACTATGCGAACAGGAATTCCATGTCTCTTCAAGATAGAAGCAGTTCCTGTTGTGGCAAGGATTTCATAACCTAGTTGAAACAATCTCCTGACAGGAAGTACAACCTGGTGTTTGTCTCTATCTGCGACTGAGATGAATATCCTGCCTGACTTAGGCAGCGCGCTTCCTGCTGCTGCTTGACTTTTTGCGAAAGCTGTTGGGAAATCAACATCAATTCCCATGACTTCACCAGTGGAGCGCATCTCTGGTCCAAGAAGTGAATCAACAAATCTTCCATCCTTGGTGGCGAATCGCTTGAACGGTAGAACTGCTTCTTTCACTGAGATTGCCGAAGATTCAGGAATGTGAGTTCCGTCTGTTGCAGGCAAGTGACCCTTGTCGATTAATTCATCAATTGACCAACCAACCATAACCAGCGCTGCTGCCTTAGCAAGAGTGATTCCAAGAGCTTTAGAAACGAATGGAACAGTTCTAGAGGCTCTAGGGTTTGCCTCAAGTACATATAGAACATCGTGGGCTAGTGCGAACTGGACGTTTAGTAGACCCTTTACTCCAATACCATTTGCAATCTTCTCGGTTGCCTGCCGGACTCGATTTATTTGCGTGTTACTCAAAGTAATTGGTGGAAGCGTGCAGGAAGAGTCACCTGAGTGGATACCTGCTTCTTCGATGTGTTCCATCACACCACCTACGTAAAGCCTCTCACCATCGTAAAGCGCGTCAATATCAATTTCGATTGCGTCATCTAGGAAGCGATCAACTAGCAGAGGATGCTTTGGACCAACGATTGCTTGATCGGCAATTCTGTCGAAATAACCTTCAAGGGACTTTTGGTCGTAAACGATTTCCATCCCTCGACCGCCAAGAACGAAAGATGGCCTGACTAGGACAGGGAATCCGATTCGATCCGCAATTGCCTTGGCCTCTTCGAGACTGGTTGCTGTTCCATTGGCTGGCGAAATTAATCCTGCCTCGTCAAGAATTCTTGAGAACGCCCCTCTTTCTTCAGCTAAGTCGATGGCATCCGGTGTGGTGCCCAAGATTGGAATTCCGTATGCAGCAAGCCCTTGAGCCAAGCCAAGGGCAGTCTGTCCACCAAGCTGAACTACGACACCAACGAGATTGCCACTTGCTGATTCAGCATGGATAACTTCAAGAACATCCTCTAGAGTCAGCGGTTCGAAGTAAAGCCTGTCACTTGTGTCGTAGTCAGTAGAAACTGTCTCAGGATTGCAGTTAATCATGATGGTTTCGAAACCCGCATCGTGAAGTGCAAATGACGCGTGTACACATGAGTAATCAAACTCAACTCCCTGACCAATACGGTTAGGTCCGGAACCTAGGATGACAACTTTGTCAGCGCCTGATGCGCGAACTTCTGTCTCTTGTTCGTAAGTGCTGTAGTGATAAGGAGTTAGTGCAGGGAACTCCCCTGCACAAGTATCAACAGTCTTATAGACAGGTCTGATATTCTGCGCATAGCGAGTGGTTCTGACTTGAGCTTCGGTGAGTCCTCGAATCTCGGCAATCTGGGCATCGCTGAACCCGAATGACTTTGCATGAAGCATGATCTCTTCATTCAAATCAGCAGAGGCACGAATCTCCTCGGCAGTTTCATTGACTAGAACAATCTGGTCAATAAACCAAGGATCTATCTTTGTTGCTTGGAAGATCTCCTCAGCTGTTGCACCAAGGCGAAGAGCTTGCTGAACGGTAACAATGCGCCCATCGGTTGGTACAGATGATAGTTCGATTAGTTCTGTCTTTGACTTCTTCTGTTCGCCCCAGTGGAATGACGAACCTCTTCGCTCCAGGCTGCGGAGAGCTTTCTGGAGTGCTTGCGCGTAGTTTCTACCAATCGCCATCGCTTCACCAACAGATTTCATGGTGGTGGTGAGTGTTGCATCTGCTGCGGGGAACTTCTCAAATGCAAATCGTGGAACCTTCACAACAACGTAGTCAAGAGCTGGCTCAAATGAAGCAGGTGTTACCTTGGTAATGTCATTTGGAATCTCATCTAAGCGATAGCCGATTGCAAGCTTCGCAGCGATTTTTGCAATAGGGAAACCTGTTGCCTTAGAAGCTAGCGCTGATGAACGGCTAACGCGAGGATTCATTTCAATAACAATGATTCGACCAGTGTTTGGCTCAACTGCAAACTGAATGTTACAGCCACCAGTGTCGACACCAACAGCTCTGATGATGTCTATAGAGATGTCTCTCATGTGCTGGTATTCGCGATCTGTAAGAGTAAGTGCAGGTGCAACGGTAATTGAGTCACCCGTGTGAACACCAACAGGGTCAACGTTTTCAATGGAACAAACCACAACAGTGTTATCTGCTGTGTCACGCATTAGCTCGAGTTCATACTCTTTCCAACCCGTGATTGATTCTTCAAGCAACACTTCAGTTGTTGGGCTGGCTTGTAAACCTGCACCAGCTATTCTGCGCAAATCCTTCTCGTCATAAGCGAAGCCTGAACCTAGACCACCCATGGTGAAAGAAGGGCGAACTACGACTGGATAACCTAGTTTCGCTGCACCTTCTAGAACTTCGTCCATAGTGTGGGCGATGTAGGACTTAGCAACATCTGCCCCGGCATCAAGTACTAATTGCTTGAATGATTGGCGATCTTCACCCGCTTTAATTGCTGAAACCTTGGCTCCGATTAGCTCCACGTTGTACTTATCCAGAATGCCGAGCTCGTGAAGTGACATGGCTGCATTTAGGGCAGTTTGTCCTCCAAGTGTTGGCAAGATTGCATCCGGTCTCTCTTTAGCAATGATTGCTTCGATAACCTGCGGAGTGATTGGCTCTATGTATGTAGCGTCAGCGAAGTCAGGATCGGTCATGATGGTTGCAGGGTTACTGTTTACCAAAATGACACGAATACCTTCGGCTCTAAGCACACGACAGGCTTGAGTTCCTGAGTAGTCAAACTCACAAGCTTGACCGATAACAATTGGACCAGATCCAATAACTAGAACACTCTTGATATCTTCTCTGCGCGGCATTAGTTGGCCCTCTTTGCGTTGTTGGCTTGAATCATTTCAATAAGACGGTCAAACAAGTAGTTCGCATCATGTGGACCAGCAGCAGCTTCAGGGTGGTACTGAACTGAGTAAGCAGGTATGTCTAGGCACTCAAGACCTTCAACAACATTGTCGTTGAGGCAGATGTGGCTCACTCGTACTTGCCCAAAACCTGCTGGGGATTCAACTTGCTCACCGCCATCTACTCGAACAGCAAAGCCATGGTTGTGGGCTGTTACTTCAACACGACCTGTTCGTCTATCCAATACTGGTTGGTTGATGCCTCTGTGACCGAAAGCTAGCTTGTATGTCTGGAAACCAAGCGCTCTACCTAGTAGCTGATTCCCGAAGCATATACCGAAGAATGGAATCTTCTTGTTTAGAACTTCTTGAAGCACCTTGACTTGCTCTGTTGCTGTCTCTGGGTCTCCTGGACCGTTGCTGTAGAAGACAGCATCGGGGTTGGATGACAGTAGAACCTCAGCTGTTGACTCAGCAGGGTAAACCTCAACATCGAGTCCACGCTCGACCATGTTCTCTATAGTTGATCGCTTGATACCTAGGTCTAGAATCGCAACCTTGCCCACGTATTCGCCCCTGTGTGCTACTTCGTACCTCTCTCTAGTAGAGACAACCGAAGACAGTGATTGCCCCTGCATCTTGGCAGCAGAGCGCACAATAGAAACTAACTCATCAACTGGTTGCTCAGCGTCAATTCCTGAGAAGATACCTGCTCTCATAACACCGATTTCGCGCAAGTGCAGTGTCAGAGCTCTAGTGTCTAGATCAGAAATGCCAACTACCTCATCGCGAAGCAAATCTGATTCAAGGGTTCTTTCGGACCTGAAGTTCGAAACAATGCGACTCACATCTCTTACGACGTATCCAGAAACCCAAATCTTGTCTGATTCTTCATCACGGTCATTCATTCCTGTGTTACCGATGTGAGGAGATGTTTGAACGACAATCTGACCTGCGTACGAAGGGTCAGTGAGTGTTTCTTGGTAGCCCGACATACCAGTTGCAAAAACTATCTCACCTAGAGAGCTACCAACCTTGCCGAATGGTACACCCTTGAAAACTTTGCCGTCTTCAAGAACCAATAGTGCTGATCTGGATCTAATTGCCATTTGTTGTTCCGATCTCCTGAATCTTTGAATCCTTCACAGTTAGAACACCGTTGAACATAGTGTGAGTGACTGAGCCACTTAGTGTCATGCCAAGGTACGGATTATTGGAGCTCTTGCTCTGTGAGAGACTGTCAACCGTTACTGAAGTGTTCGGGTTGAAGAACACGATGTTCGCAGGTGCTCCAACCTTGACAGTTTGACCCTGGTTGGTGAGCCCAGAAATCTTCGCTGGGTTCACAGATAAAAGTTCTTCGAATCTGACCCAATCGATTAGCCCTGTATCAATCAAGGTAGTCTTTGCAATAGCTGCTGCCGTTTCAAGTCCAACTATTCCAAATGCTGCCTCTCCCCATTCGCAATCTTTGCTGTCTGCTGTGTGTGGAGCGTGATCGGTGGCAATGATGTCGATTGTTCCATCGGCTACACCTTCGCGAAGGGCTTGAACATCCTCTGCGCTTCTCAGTGGCGGGTTGACCTTGAACACAGGGTCGTACTCAGAAACTAAATCTTCAGTAAGAATCAAGTGATGTGGGGTAACTTCTGCTGTGACTTTAATTCCCTTACTCTTAGCCCAACGTATGACATCTACTGAACCTTTTGTCGAGACGTGGCAAACGTGAAGTCTTGAACCTACCTCTTGAGTCAATAGAACATCTCTAGCAATGATTGCCTCCTCAGCAACAGCAGGCCAACCAGTTAGACCCAGTTTTAGTGAAAGAGCTGACTCATTCATTTGGGCGTTCACGGTTAGCTGTGGATCCTGAGCATGCTGAGCGATAACACCGCCAAAAGCCTTCACGTATTCCAATGCTCTTCTCATGACCAGAGAATCGCTCACACACTTACCGTCGTCGCTGAACACAGTTACCTGCGCAGCCGATGCGTTCATCTTGCCCATGTCAGAGAGGTTCTTGCCTTCTAGGTTTGCTGTTACAGCCCCAATAGGTTGGACCTGCACGTAACCCGCTTGCTCCCCTAAAGCAAATACTTGTTCAACGACTGCGCTGTTGTCCGCAACAGGGTTGGTATTAGCCATCGGGTGAACACAGGTGAAGCCACCCATAGCGGCAGCTCTAGAACCAGTGAGAATAGTTTCACTCTGCTCAAAACCTGGCTCTCGAAGATGCGTGTGCAGGTCAACAAATCCACTCATGGCTAGTAACCCGGTGCAATCTATCACTTCGCCTGCAGACTTACTTTCGCTGCCGAGATAGGTGATTGAATCGCCAGTTACGAGGATGTTCGCAGCAGTTCCGTCGGTGAGAGAGACATTGGTGAAGAGTGTTTCATTACTTGTCATTTTGATCTCGATTCTTGAGCTAATAGTTTAAAAAGAACTGCCATGCGAACTGCTACGCCGTTTCTAACCTGATCTACGATTGCTGACTGCTGTGAATCAGCTGCTTCAGAAGAAATCTCTAAGCCTCTGTTCATAGGACCTGGGTGCATGATTAGAGTCTTTGAGCTAAGTGCATTGAATCTTTCGGCTGAGAGTCCCCAGAGAGTTGAATACTCGTTGGCGTTTGGGACAAACACAGAATTCATTCGTTCCATCTGCATACGCAGCATCATGACTACATCAAAGCCATCAGCTAGAGCCTCATCAAGGTTGTGATAAACCGAATTTGCCAAGGTAGTTGCATAACTAGGAAGAAGTGTCGAAGGCCCAACAAGTCCGACATGAGCACCTAACGTCTTTAGTAAACCAATGTTTGATCTGGCAACTCTTGAGTGCAGAATGTCCCCCACAATTAGCACTTTGATTCCAGATAAATCGCCGAAGTCGTCTTTACCCTTTAGAGCCTGTCGAATAGTCAGCGCATCAGTTAGAGCTTGGGTTGGGTGTTGGTGGGTTCCATCCCCTGCGTTAATAACCGTTGCCTTAGACCATGAAGCATTCGCAATTGTGTTAGCTGCTCCGCTGTGATGATGTCTGACAACCAGCGCCTCTATACCCATCGCCTCAAGTGTCAAGATGGTGTCTTTCAAAGATTCACCCTTGCTCACTGATGAGCCTTTAGCTGTAAAGTTCACGACATCTGCAGATAGTCGCTTGGCAGCAATCTCGAAAGAGAATCTAGTTCTTGTTGAATCTTCGAAGAATAAGTTTGCGACGGTCCTGCCTGTTAGAGCAGGAAGCTTTTTCACATCTCTTGAGTTAACCCCTTGCATCTCGACGGCGAGGTTAAGAATCTCAAGACTGGTCGCCAGGTCTAGATCTTCAGTACTTAGTAAATGCTTCACTGTTCGATCACCACCGACTGCTCATCATCGCTTTCAGTTAGCTTCACGTAGATGCGTTCTGAGAATGATGTTGGAAGGTTCTTACCCACGAAATCCGCTCTAATCGGAAGCTCTCTGTGTCCTCTATCGACAAGGACCGCTAATCGAACAGCCTTAGGTCGTCCGTATGATACGAGTGCATCTAGAGCGGCTCTTACGGTTCTGCCACTAAAGAGAACATCATCCACGAGGACAACTGTTAGGTTCTCGAGTGATTGCCTTGGAATAGAAGTTGGGGTTACTGCCTTGCTTGGCTTAGTAGCTAGGTCATCTCTGAACATCGTGACATCTAGCTTTCCAACCGAAGTTGAAGCATCGAACTCCGGGTAGTTTTTTGAGATGGAAGCAGCAATGCGGTTGGCTAGGAAAACTCCACGTGTTGGAATGCCAAGAATAAGAAGATTGGCTGTGCCCTGATTCGCTTCTACGATCTCATGAGAGATACGAACGATAGCGCGCTCGATATCTTGAGCGTCTAAGACGGTGCGTGAACTCACGCCCACCTCCTTCTGCGCCTCACAGGACGCCTTTAAAGGATGTTGTTTCTAGAATTCTAGTGCAGGTTTGTTAACTTTGACTAAATTGGCTTGCGAGTTGCTGAAACAGTAGCCAAAATACCGTTTACGAACGCTGCAGAATCCTCGGTACTGAGTTCCTGAGCTAGATCAACTGCTTCGCTGATAGCCACCTCTGCTGGAGTGCCACCAAAAGCAATCTCGTAGATTCCAACTCTCAGGATTGCTTTATCCAGAGCTGGCATACGATCTAGAGTCCAGTTTTGAGCGACTCCAGAGAGAATCTCGTCAATTTCTAATTGATTCGCTAGAACCCCGTTTACAAGTTCGGTTGCGAAGTCGAAGATTTCGTCCTGATTCTGGCGGTCAGTGACTTGTTCCTTTGTGGCATCAAGTAAATCGGTAGCCATCACATCTCTGAGTTCGCCAGCGTAGAGAGCGTCAACGGCTCTCTTTCTACCTTTAGATCTAGCGCTCAAGGATTAGTCGGTAACTCGGCCAAGGTATTCACCAGTTCTGGTATCAACCTTAACTTTGGTGCCTTGCTCAACGAATAGTGGAACTTGAATCTGAAGGCCAGTCTCTACTGTTGCAGGCTTGGTTCCTCCGCTTGATCTATCTCCCTGAAGGCCAGGTTCAGTGAATGTGATCTCAAGTACTACTGATGGCGGCATTTCAACGTAGATTGGTAGACCTTCGTGGATAGCGACGATTGCTTGCTGGTTCTCTAGAAGATAGTTCATTGCGTCGCCGACAAGTTCAGCTGAAAGAGTCATCTGATCAAAATCTTTGGTGTCCATGAATACATAGCCTTCACCATCGTTGTATAGGTATTGCATTTCACGTTTATCAACGGTTGCAACTTCAATCTTTATGCCAGCGTTAAGTGTGCGGTCAATGACCTTGCCGCTTATTACGTTCTTTAGCTTGGTGCGAACGAACGCAGGGCCTTTACCTGGTTTTACGTGCTGGAATTCGATAACTGCCCATAGTTGGTTGTCCATGCTTAGGACCATGCCATTTTTTAGATCATTGCTTGTTGCCATTTTTAGCCTCGCTGTAATTGGTTGGCCTTATGGCCTAAAGCAGTTTATCAGTGGGTTAGTTGGTGAAGAGCAAGCAAGTAGGAATTCTGGCCGAAACCAGCAATTACTCCCGTAGCGACAGCACTGATAACCGATGTTTGTCTGAATTCTTCTCTCGCGTGAGGGTTAGAAATGTGAACCTCAATAAGTTTTAGCCCAGAACTAGTAACAATCGCACAAGCGTCCCTAAGGGCATATGAGTAATGGGTAAAAGCCGCTGGGTTGATAACTACATCTGACTTTGTATCAACTGCTTCGTGCAACCAAGCAATAAGCTCAGCCTCGTCATTGGTCTGTCTAACATCTACATCAAAATTGGCATTGGTTGCGTAAGAGGTTAGCGAGGAGACGAGATCGGCATAGCTGGCGCTGCCATACACATCGGGTTCTCTTGAACCTAGACGATTGAGGTTGGGGCCGTTGAGTACTAGAACTTTAGTCATAGGACAAACTTACTTTCTATTCGGCTAACTCTTGGAATGCGGTGTACAGGAGTTCCTTGGTAGGCGCTTCAAGGATGCCAGGTTTCGCAAGGTCATCAAGGACAACGAACCTCAAGATGCCACCTCGACTCTTCTTATCAATTTGCATTCCTTGGTACAGGGCTTCCCACTTATCACCTGGGTAAGTAACGGGAAGGTCAAGGAGCTTCAAGATACTCTTGTGTCTGTCAGCAACCTCGTCGCTTAGACGTCCAGAAAGCCTTGCCAGCTCAGCTGCAAAGACCAGGCCGATCGCCACTGCCCGGCCGTGACGCCACTTGAAATGCTCGACCAATTCAATTGAATGACCAAGGGTATGCCCGTAGTTCAGAATCTCCCTAAGATTTGATTCCTTGAAGTCATTACCGACAACATCAGTTTTGACTTGAATGGTTCTCTTTACTAATTCTGCAAATCGTTCAGAGTGGATGTCTCTGGCATCGTTAACGTCTTCTTCAATGAGCTCAAGAATCTTTGGGTCTCTGATGAATCCGCACTTAACAATCTCTCCGAATCCAGAGATTAGCTCAAGCTTTGGAAGAGTCTCGAGAGTATCCAGGTCAACAAGCACCGCTTTAGGCTCATGGAAAGCCCCAACGAGGTTCTTACCTTCAATTGTGTTGATCCCCGTCTTACCACCTATAGCAGCATCAACCATGGCGAGCAATGTTGTAGGCACATGAACAACTGCTATCCCTCTAAGCCAGGTAGCAGCAATGAATCCCGCTAGATCTGTTGTTGCGCCACCACCAAGGGACACAACTGCATCTGATCTAGAAAACTCTGCTTGACCGAGACTTGACCAAGCAATTGATAACCAACGATCTGTTTTAGCATCTTCGCCGTCAGCCACTGGCAGCTGCCAAACTTGCTTGCCCTGATCTATAAGAGAGTCAGCAATAAGCTCTGCACTCGCCTGCATTCCCTCTGGGTAAACAAGCAGAACTTTCTTAACAGCTTGCCCTAGAGAAGTATCTAGTTCGTCGAGTAAACCTCGACCGACTAGCACTTCGTAGCCAGGCTGCCCCTTTGCTGAAATCTTGAAAGTCATAGTGTCTCTAGTTTCTCGCAGATAGCGTCCATAGTCTTGCCAAGACCCGCGGCGGAGGTGTCAATCTCAAAAGTTGCTAAACGTTCGTACAGTGGCTTCCTCGATTCGTAGATTGCTTTCCAATCCGCGATGCCGTTCTTTAGTAACGGTCTATTTCCGTTTTCTAACCTTGATTTCATGTGTAGTCCGCTGGTTGAAAGGTAAATAACGACTGCGTTTTCGAGCATCCTTTGGTTAGTTCCGCTCAACACTGCCCCACCACCTGTTGCTACAACCTGAACTACTTCCAATGCTTCACGTAAGGCCTGCTCCTCGTAATTGCGAAAAGCAGATTCGCCCTCTTTCTCAAAGATCTCTGGAATGTCTCCATGAGCGTTGGTAACAATAACGTCAGTGTCAACGAACGGAAGACCTAAACGACGACCTAACTTTTTCCCAATGGTGGTTTTGCCAACACCCATAGGGCCGATGAGAACGATTGGTCGCTGAAGCATTTATCTAGCGATTTTTGATCTAAGAGTTTCTGGAATGCTCTCGAGGTAACTGATCATGTTTCGCTTAGTTTCTGCGATTGAGTCACCACCAAACTTTTCAAGTACGGCATTAGCTATTGTCAGTGCAACCATTGCTTCGGCAACAACACCGGCTGCAGGGACAGCGCAGACATCTGATCTCTGGTGATGCGCCTTCGCTTGCTCACCGGTTGCTACATCTACAGTTTGAAGCGCTCTAGGGACAGTAGATATTGGTTTCATAGCTGCGCGAACACGAAGGATTTCACCGTTACTCATACCACCTTCGATACCACCGGCGCGATCGGTAAGTCTTTCAACTCCGCTTTCGCTGCCAACAACTATCTCGTCATGCGCTTCTGAGCCTCTGCGACGAGCTGTCTCAAAGCCATCACCTACTTCAACGCCCTTGATTGCTTGAATACCCATCAATGCGCCAGCCAGTTGACTATCGAGTCTTCTATCCCAATGCACGAACGAACCAAGACCTGGTGGAAGACCATAAACAAGCACTTCAACAACACCACCGAGGGTGTCACCTTCGGAATGAGCCTTGTCAACTTCAGCTACCATTTGGACGCTTAGTTCCCTATTGAACGCTCTTAGCGGATCAGCGTCAATCTCTTCTAGATCATGTGGCTTTGGCAACGCCATTTCAGCTTTTGCCATGACTGTACCGATTGCAACAGTATGCGTGATCAATTGAATGTCGAGAGCCTTTAGGAATGTAGCAGCCACTTCGCCTAAAGCAACTCTTGCTGCAGTTTCTCTAGCTGAAGCTCTTTCAAGGACAGGTCTACTGTCCAAGAATCCGTACTTTTGCATTCCTGTAAAATCTGCATGCCCAGGTCGAGGTCTCGTTAGAGCCTCTGCTCTTGCACCAGTAAGTGCTTCTGGGTCAACAGGATCAGGTGACATCACCTGCTCCCATTTAGGCCACTCAGTATTAGCTATTGAAATAGCTATTGGCCCACCCATAGTCCTACCGTGACGAACTCCACCAGTGAAAGATACTTCGTCCAGCTCCAGTTTCATTCTGGCACCGCGGCCGTATCCCAAGCGACGACGAGCTAGTGCTGTGGCTAACTGCTCTGTTGTGATCTCAACGCCAGCAGGTAACCCCTCAATAACAGCGGTCAGGGATGGACCATGTGATTCACCTGCGGTTAGCCAACGTAACATACAGGCATTCTCGCATACTTCTGTGCTTTGCTAAAGCGCCTCAAGCATTTTTACGTAAAGTGACGTCTCATCTGGTAGTTCTTGAGTGGAATCTCCATCTCGAAAAAGACGAATCTGAGCGATAGCTTGCCAGATAAGCATGACTTCACCGTTAACTAGACGATCCTCAACGAATGAAGCAGAGAAGGATTCGTTTACGCTTGCGTAGTTCACATTCAGAAGCCAACCAGCCTGTTTGAATCGCGACAAGTTACCTAAAGCGTCAGCTGGCACAGTACTGATAGTTAGATCTTGATTTGACGAGTAATCAGAAAGTGAATTAACTTCCAGCCGCATACCTAGCTTTGCTGCAAGCAAGGAAATCTGGTCTGCAGAGGCAATATTGCGAACATAAACGCTCACACTGGCATGAGGAGCAGACAGGTAGACCGCATACAAGGCTGATTGCGCTGTCGCCCCTGCACCAAGGATCGCCACTGTGCTTACACCCTCAGTCCAAGAGCTTTGTAGTGACTGTTGAATTCCGAATACATCCGTGTTGAACCCAAGCCAAGACGAGCCAGATTTTACCAGTGTGTTAGCTACACCCAGAAGATTCACAACCTCATCTGCACTTTCAGACAACTTGGCTGCTTCAATTTTCAATGGCATGGTGACACTGATTCCAGACAAAATGGAGTCTGATTCTTCCAGGAAAGTTGCTAGTGAATCTTTTGCCACCTGGTGTTTTGAGTAGATCCAGTCGAGGCCGAGGTGTTTGTAGGCTGCAGAGTGAATGCGTGGGCTGAGGCTATGGTCAATTGGATCACCAACAACAGCGAAGTGTTTGCTAGTCATTCCAGTCCGGGTTCTCTCTTAACCAATCACGCCAAACCCCGACCGCAGCCTGGTGCTGAGCGTAAGTTTCGCTAAAGACAGTTTCACCGGTCTTTAGATTCACAGATACAAAGAACAGCCATGGGCCCTCCGCTGGATTTAGAGCTGCGTCAATTGCAAGCGCACCAACACCCGAAATTGGACCAATTGGTAAGCCTGGATACTTGTAGGTGTTGTAAGGGTTTGGATCCGCTCTATCAGCTACTGAAGTCTGGAAAGTATTACCACCAACGCCATAAGAAACTGTTGCGTCCGACTGCAGTGGCATATCAATTGCAAGTCTGTTTACGAAGACTCTTGACACTTTGTAGAAGTCCTGTTCCATTCGAGCTTCGCGTTGAACTACAGATGCGAGAGTCAAAACTCTATGCCAGTCCTTTTCAGCAACGTCATCTTCAGCAAGCTGGTCCTTAGTTCTTTGGACAAGAATATCTAAAATCTCGCGTGCAGAATATGAAGGATCGAAGTTGTATGTTGCAGGGAACAAATAACCCTCTAGGGATGGAGCTACTTCGGGAATGCCAAAACTTTTGTAGTCTTTCGCTTCTAACTCAAAGTCAGATTGCGGAATACCGGTCTTCTCCGAAAGTAGTTGGAAAACAGAACCAATTCGCAAACCCTCACGAATAGTTACTCGATTCGAAATCATATTCGTTGGATCAACCAATAATGAAACGGCCCTAGCTGAAGGAATCTGAGAAGGAATCTTGTATGAACCTGGGAAGAAGGTTGGGTTCATTGCGTAAATGGTTCGAAGAGTAACGTCGTAACTCTTTGTCACTCCGGCAGCCACCAGAGCTTTGGCAACATCAGTTCCTTCGTCACCACGTTTGACAACAACAGTAACTAATCCACCTTCAGCGCCACTGTATTCAGCGCCAGTGAACTGATCAACAAAGCCTCTAAGCTCGGCTCGATTAAAGTACGCCAGTGAACCAGCGGTTATGAGAATAGCTGTAATCAAAGCAATGAGTCGCCTTGGAAACTTTCTTTTTGGGCGAAGGCTTCTACGAGTTTCGAATACTGGTTCACTCATACTTAGCCCTCCACTCCTCAATGCTTAGCCCTGGTTCGTTTCCTGTGTTGCTTTCTACACTAAGGGCAAACTCGAGAATTGCTACAGCAGCCATCTGATCAATTGTTGATCTCGCATCTTTCTGACTCTTGCCTACTTGCCTCAGCTGAGAATTAGCCATCGCTGTGGTTAGACGCTCATCAAGTAATTTAACCGGCACTTCTGTTTTTGCTCTAAGCGCTTTAGCGAATATAAGCGAATCCTCAGTAGAAGGCGTTGACACTCCCCTGAGATTGACAGGCACTCCCACATAGATCTCAAAAATCTCGCCGGCAACTGCGGCCTCTTGTAGAACGGCGTCGACTGAGTCGACTACTGACTCAACTCTTTGAACGGTTGTTAATGGACTAGCAAGGATGGCGTGTATGTCTGTTATCGCAAGACCTATTCTTGCCTTGCCGACATCAATCGCCAGACGCCTACCTGGGCGTAACAACTAGCTGAGGCTCTCGGTAACAGCTCGCAGAGCGTCGCCAATCTTTGAGGAGTCAGTACCTCCACCTTGAGCCATGTCAGCCTTGCCGCCACCGCCACCACCAAGAATCTGGGAAGCTGTACGAACTAAGTCGCCTGCCTTAATCCCCTTATCCTGAGCTGCCTTGCTGACTGCAACGATGATGGCAGGCTTCTCGTCAATAATTGAAGATATTGCTACGACGCTTGCAACGTTAGCTAGTTCATCTCGAAGTTTCGTTGCCAAATCTCTTAACGCATCAGAAGTAGGAACATTTGGGATCTCTAGTGCAAGGACCTTCAAAGAACTAACTTCAAAAACGGACTTTAGAAGTTCTGGAATGAGACCTGCAAACTTCTGAGATTGAACAACAGCCAATTCTCGCTGGATGTCTTTCATCTCAGCAAGTAACGTCTCTAGTCTGTCGCTTGCTGATAGAGGTGCAGTCTTGAGTTGATCTGCAATCTTGTGCAGCAATACGCGTTGTTGAGTAAGTGCACGCAGAGCTTCCATTCCAACGAGAGCTTCCAAACGACGAGATCCCGATCCAACGGAAGATTCGTTCGTAACTGTCACTAATCCAATCTGAGCACTTCTAGCAACGTGTGTTCCACCACAGAGTTCGCGTGACCAAGGTCCTCCGATTTGTACAACACGAACACTCTCGTCGTATGTTTCACCGAAAAGAGCAACAGCTCCCCATTCTCTGGCTTCAGGAAGGCTCATATATTGAGCAGAAACTGCGAGGTCTGCCCTAATTGCAAGGTTTGCAATCTCTTCTATCTCAGACTTAGTCTCAGCACTGAGCGCCTGAGTCCAAGAGAAGTCGAGACGCATGTAACCAGGCTTGTTGTATGAGCCTGATTGCAATGCTGTTGGTCCAAGGGCTTGTCTAAGGGCAGCGTGAACAACGTGAGTCGCAGAGTGTGCCTGAGCAGCTCCTAATCTCCAGTCAGCGTCCACTGATGTTGTAGCAGTAATTCCAACCCCGATCTCACCGGATCTAACTATTGCCTTGTGTGAGACAAGACCCTTAACAGGCTTCTGAACATCGAGAACTTCAAGAGTGAAACCATCACCGTGAATAGTTCCGGCATCCGCAATCTGTCCACCTGATTCCGCATAGAAGCTTGTCTCATCGAGAATAACTTCAATTATCGAACCTTGGCCTGCACTAGTAACTTGCTCACCTTCCTGGATTATTCCAAGTACTTTTCCTGTTGAAACAAGTTCTTCGTATCCTGTGAATTTGGTCACACCCTGCATTCTGAAATCACCATAGACGGAAAGATCGGTGTTGCCCGCCTTCTTCATCTTTGCATCAGCCTTAGCTCGGTTCTTTTGTTCACTCATAAGAGCTGTGAAAGCTTCGCGATCGACAGTTAGGGAATTCTCTTCTGCAATTTCTACAGTCAAGTCGATTGGGAAACCATAGGTGTCGTGCAGTAAGAAGCTAGTCTCGCCAGAGAGACTTTTCTCTCCAGCGGCAGAAGCGGTCGCGATAGCAGTTTCTAGAACCTGTGTTCCAGAAACAAGCGTTCTAAGGAACGCTTCTTCTTCTGCCAACACGGTTGTGTTAATTCTCTTAAATTCATTTTCTAACTCAGGATAGGCATCGACCATTGCGTTCTTTGATGTTAGGAAAAGCCGACCAAAGACTGGCTCGTTGACACCAAGTAATCGCATTGCACGAACAGTTCTTCTAAGTAGTCGTCGCAGCACGTAACCGCGGCCATCGTTACCAGGGGAAACACCATCACCAATCAACATCAGTGCGCTTCTTACGTGATCGGCAACAACTCTGAGTCTTATGTCATCTTCTTCATTGGCACCATAGGTCTTGCCAGCAAGTTCAGAAGCTAGATCCAAGACAGGTCGGACTTGGTCAATCTCATAAAGGTTCTCAACACCTTGCATTAGGAAAGCTACGCGCTCAAGTCCCATTCCGGTGTCAATGTTTTTACTTGGTAGTTCACCAAGAATTTCAAAGTTGTCTTTACCGGTGCCAAGCCCACGCTCGTACTGCATGAAAACAAGGTTCCAGATCTCGATGTAGCGATTCTCATCAGCTTCAGGTCCACCCTCAACACCATACTCAGGACCTCTATCAAAATATATTTCAGAGCAAGGACCAGCTGGTCCTGGTTGACCAGTTGACCAATAGTTATCGGCCATTCCTCTTTTTTGAATACGTTCAAGAGGAATCTCAGAAAGTTCCAACCACAAAGCAATTGATTCATCATCGTCTTGATAGACGGTTGCCCAAAGCTTGTCCTTTGCTAGACCAAGACCTCCTTTTTCAGTTGGCATGGTTAGGAACTCCCAAGCGAAAGCAATGGCATCGCGCTTGAAGTAATCACCGAATGAAAAGTTGCCATTCATCTGGAAGAAAGTTCCGTGACGAGTTGTCTTGCCAACTTCTTCGATGTCTAGAGTTCTAACACATTTCTGAACGCTGGTAGCTCTTGCGTATGGTGCTGGCATAAGACCAGTCATGTAAGGAATGAAAGGCACCATACCTGCAACAGTGAAAAGTAGTGATGGGTCTTCACTTATGAGTGATGCGCTAGGAACTACAACGTGATCTTTACTCTCAAAGAAATCAAGCCATCTCTTTTTGATTTCAGCGGTTTTCATTTTGCAGTTTTCAACTTTGCGGTCTTCGAAGCCTTAGCCTCTTGCTCACGATAACCTTCTGACACGGCGTTTGCAAAAGTCTTTATCTTCTCCCCAGCTTCATTCAAGCTTCGCTTGGCTTCTGGGTTGGCTTCGACTTGTCTTGCAATGTATACACCCACGGCTATGCCCGCGATGAAGGCGACAGTCTTCCGCATGGTTAGCTACTTCTTCTTTCCAATTAGCCCACTAACGCTGCGAACAATCTCGCCAACTCGCATAAGTGGACCACCGATGGTGGTTGTGAAAGATGAGATTAACGAGCTGAGGTTGCTAGTTGCGTCAACAACGTTGTCTGTAATGACATCGATCTTCTCAAGCTGTTTGTTTGTTGACTTAGTAGTTTCAGTCAACTCTGTTAGAAGAGGAATTACAGTCTCTCCAGTTTCACGAATAGTCGCAGAGGCAGCATCCAAAAGATTGGATACCTTGAGCAGAACAATTACCGTGAAGATAACTAGAACTGCGAAGGCACCAGCAGCAATTAGCGCTGCAATCTCTGCACCATTCATGACAATTTCCTTTTGTTACTAGCGAGCCGCGTAGTACTCAACAACAAGCTGAACTTCACAAGTCACCGGAACTTCAGCACGCTTTGGGCGGCGCACTAGAGTTGCACGAAGCTTGTCTAGCTCAACTGAGAGGTAACCAGGAACTGGAGGAAGAACATCAACGTGTCCGCCAGCAGCTGCAACCTGGAAAGGCTCAGTGCTTTCGCTCTTCTCAGCAACGTGGATCATTTGACCCACCTTCACACGAGCTGATGGACGGTCAATACGAAGACCATCAACAAGAATGTGACGGTGAACAACCATCTGGCGTGCTTGCGCCATGGTGCGAGCGAAGCCTGCGCGGTGCACAAGAGCGTCAAGACGCATCTCTAGAAGTTCAACTAGGTTCTCACCAGTTAGTCCTTCGATCTTCTTCGCGTCATTGAATGTCTTGCGAAGCTGTGCTTCACGGATACCATACTGAGCGCGCAGTCTCTGCTTTTCGCGAAGACGAACCGCAAAGTCGCTATCGGTCTTACGCTTGGTGCGTCCGTGTTGACCTGGAGCGTATGGACGCTTCTCCATGTACTTTGCTGCTTTAGGGGTTAGGGCGATGCCCAATGCACGAGACAAGCGAGTCTTGCTTCGTGTTCTAGATGTTTTAGACACGTATTCCTTTCAAAGAATGCATAAGTTGAAATAAGTTTTGTGCCCGGTGCAGATCGGCTAAATGAAATGCACTCACCGTTTTACTGGAACTCAGCCATGAACATCAGTAAGGTCGGCAACCTGTCAATCCTAACGGTTTGACTTGATTTATGCCACAACCACTACTTGCCCAACAGGCCTATCAACCTTTTGAGCCGTTCAAGGAGCGTGGCTTCGAACCCGTTGGCCTTGGGCTGGTAGTAAGTTCTATGCTGACCATCTTGAGGTAGGTAAGCCTGGTGAGAGAAGGTGCCTAACAAATCGTGTGGGTATTCGTAGTCATCCCCGTCTCCGCCCAAGCCTGAGGACCTAAGGTGAGCTGGAACAGCTGGAGTAAATCCTTCGTTGACATCGCTCAGAGCCTTGTTTATGGCCAAATAGGCACTGTTCGACTTTGGAGCTAGAGAGAGATAGATCGTGCATTCAGACAGAGGAATACGCCCCTCAGGCATACCTACCTGGGAAACGATGCTCATAGTTGAGCTGGCCAGTGTCAAAGCTGCTGGGTCTGCTAAACCGATGTCTTCAGCGGCAAGGATCACAAGCCTTCTGGCTATGAATCTAGGGTCTTCTCCGCCAGCAATCATTCTGGCCAGCCAATGCAGAGCCGCATCTGGGTCGCTGCCTCTTACTGATTTGATGAAAGCACTAATGATGTCGTAGTGCTGGTCCCCTGTTGCATCGTATCTAGCAAGCGCTGAAGGCATAGCAGGTGCTATGTCAGCTAGCTCGATGTTATTCCTTCCAGACCTGGTCACCGCTTGGCCCACTGCTTCCAGAACCGTAAGAGCCTTTCTAGCGTCTCCGCTAGCTTTCCTAGCTATGGCTTCTAACGCTTCGGGACTTGCCTTGAACTTGTCGTTCAAGCCTCGTTCATCAGAGAGTGCGCGCTGAAGCAAGGTTGTAATGTCCTTGTCGGAGAGCTCGGACAGTCTCAAAAGGTTTGTTCTTGATACCATCGCCGAAGTCAAGGCATACAGCGGGTTCTCTGTGGTTGCCCCTACAAGGACAATTTCACCGTCTTCAACGGCCAACAACAACGACTCTTGCTGCACTTTAGAGAATCTGTGAATCTCATCGACGAACACTATGGCAGCACCCCTGCCTTTAGTTGCTTCATCTCTTGAAATGTCCATTGCTTCTCTGAGATCTTTGACGGTCGCGTTTATGGCGCTGATTTCAATCAATCTTCGTCCGCTGGCTCTAGCCAGAAGCCTGGCCATTGTTGTTTTGCCAGTTCCGGGTGGACCATAGAACAGAATAGACGGCAGTGGCTTGTCTGTTGCAGGACTATCCATGAACACACCCAAGGGGCCAGATGTACCAAGAACAGCTTCTTGGCCAACTACTTCACTCAGTGAGGTAGGCCTCATTCTGGCTGCCAGTGGCAAGCCAATCGGATAATCAAAAAGTTCTGAACTCTTCACAGTTCAAGGCTAAACCCTCTTTGAACTCGTCTAATATCAATTTGTACCTAAAATGGAGGCAAAATTGGCAAAGAAGAAAAGCAATGACATGCACGCTGCTGCGAAGAAAAGCCTAAAGAGCTTTGAAGAAAAGCAGAATGTTGTTGATCACAGAATAAAGGTAAGAGCAAAAGACAACAGACTCGCTGTTCTAGTTACAGCAGCGGCGTTCGTAGTCGCTCTAGTCGCCCAATATTCTTACTTCGGTTTCGGCCCAGGTGTCGCAAAAGACTTCTGTGTTGATTTCACTCAAACTCCAAAGCCTGCAGTTAGCGGAAAACCAGTTCCACTACTTATCCCTGAGGCTTCAATTTCAGAGTGTCGAGACTGGACTGGTGTTATGACGGTTAACAAATCAAACTTAGACATCAAATTAGATGGCGAAGCAGCGCCCCAAGCTGTCGCAAACTTTGTGGATCTAATCAACAACGGTTTCTACACTGGAATTTCATGCCACCGTCTGACAACTTCTGGCATCTATGTTTTGCAGTGCGGAGATCCTGAAGGTAACGGCACAGGCGGACCTGGTTACACATGGGGACCGATTGAAAATGTTCCGGTCGCTGCCGAAGGTACTCAGCCTCTTTACAAGAAGGGTGTCTTGGCTATGGCACGCTCTTCAAACGCACCTGAATCAATGGGTAGCCAATTCTTCATCGTTTACCAGGATTCAACAATTCCAAACGATGGAGCAGGAGGCTACACAGTCTTCGGTGAGGTAACAGCTGGATTAGCTGGTTTGGACAAGATTATTGCTGCAGGTGTTAAAGGCGGTGCCGGTGACGGAGAACCAAAGACAACGACAGTCATAAACAACATCACCATCAAATAGTTTCAACAACTAGGAGCACATCGTGTCAACATTGCAATTCGAGTTCGGTCGTGTAGACGAGTCCGGCAACTTCTATGTACAAGATGCAGGAGTTGAAAGACTGATCGGCTCGCAACCAGCAATGTCTTTAGAGGACGCTCTGAGCTTCTACGTCAAGAAGTTCGCCGATCTTGAAGCTGCCGTTCGCCTACTTGAACAGCGAGTCAAGGCCAAAGCTGACGTGAAGTCAATTCAGAAGTCTGCCCAGAAACTTGAAACAGATTTGGCTGCCCCAGCTGCAATTGGTGATCTTGCTTCCCTTCGCACCAGAGTTACAGCAGTACTGTCAGGTCTTGGTGAGTTACTTGCTGAAGCCAACGCTAAGCAAGCAGAGCTAGCTGTGCAGGCTCTAGCGGCGCGTGAGGCGATTGCTGTAGAGGCTGAAGCGCTTGCGGCAAAAGATCCCCAGAAGATCAACTACAAAACCGGCTCTACGAAAATGCTTGAACTATTCAATGCTTGGCAAGCCCTGCAGAAGAGCCCGGTCAAGGTGCCTAAAGCTAAGGCAGATGCAATTTGGCAGCGTTTTTCTAAAGCCAGAAACACTTTCGATTCACACAAGAGACAGTTCTTCGCAACTCAAGACTCATTAGTCAAGGCAAGTAAGAACGCCAAGTCGGATCTTGTTACTAAGGCTGAGGCTCTAGTCGAAAAGGGTGCTGAAGGCTCTTTAGCTTACAGAGACCTTTTGACCGCTTGGAAAGCTCTTCCAAAAACGAAGACTAAAGCTGACGATGCTCTGTGGGCAAAGTTTAAAGCTGCAGGCGATGCAATCTATGCAGCTAAGTCAGAGAAGATGGCAGCCGATGAAATTGAGTTCAGTGCCAACCTTAAAGTCAAAATCGACCTTCTAGAAGAAGCAGAGAAGATTGATCCGAGTAAAGATCTTGCGCAAGCAAAATCTGCATTGCAGGCTATTCAGTCTCGATGGGAAAAAGTCGGCAAGGTCCCTCGCGACAGCATCAGAAAGATCGAAGACCGTCTAAAAGCTGTCGAAACAAAAATCAAGAACGTTGAAGCTGAGATTTGGCGAAAGTCAGACCCCGCTACTGTGGACAGAACAAATTCTGTTCGTTCACAACTTGAAGCATCGATTGAGAAACTTGAAAAAGACCTTGAAGCCGCTAATGTCAGTGGGGAAGCAAAGAAGATTTCTGATGCTACGGAAGCTTTAGAAACTAAGAAAGCCTGGCTTTCAGTAGTAATCGCTAACTCCTAAGAGTTATTGACTCTATAGACGTCATAGACGTTGTTGATGTTTTTCACCGAGTTAATAAGACCATCTAGTGCCGCAGGGTTACTCATTTCAAAAACAAATCTGCTCAGTGCTACCCTGTCATCCCGAGTAGAAACGGACGCTGACAAGATGTTAACGTGATTTTCGCTAAGCACTCTGGTGACATCGCTCAACAGTCCGCCTCTATCAAGTGCTTCGATCTGAATCTGCACTAGGAACAAACTCTTCGAGTTTGGCTCCCAACTTACATCAATAAGTCGCTCAGGTTGGTTTCTAAGGTCGATTGAGTTCTTACAATCACTTCTGTGCACTGATACTCCAGAAGCTCTTGTGATGAATCCTAGGATTGCATCTCCCGGCACTGGTGTGCAGCAGCGAGCGAGCTTGAACATCACATCAGCATCTCCCCTAACCAATACACCTGAATCCCCGACCTTGCTCTTGTTCGCAGAACTAGTTTTGATAGGCAGCTCAAAAACTGCTTCTTCCGAATAGTCGTCAATCGATAGAGCAGCGGACATACGCTCAACAACAGACTGGGCGGAAATGTTGTTGTCACCAATGGCAGCATACAAATCTGATGGTTCCAAGAACCGCAGATCAGAAGTTATCTTGAGCAGAATGTCGGTAGCGAGTGCTCTTTGAATTGGAACACTTTGTTTCCGCAATGCCTTGGCAAGGAGGTCTTTCCCCTTCTCAATTGCGTCATCTTTGCGTTCAGCAGTGAACCAGGCCTTGATTTTTGACTTAGCTCGCTGCGACTGGACAAACTTCAGCCAGTCTTGACTAGGGTGAGCATCCTGCGACTTTGATGTCAGAATTTCTACGACGTCACCGGAATTGAGCGCAGTTTCTAGTGGAACAAGTCTTCCATTGACCTTAGCTCCCATGGTCTTATGACCAATTTCAGTATGGACGGCGTAAGCAAAGTCGACAGGAGTAGATCCCTTTGTCAGACCAACAACTCGGCCCTTGGGAGTGAAGGCGTAGACCTCTTTAGCTCCGATCTCAAAACGAAGCGCATCCAAGAACTCGCTAGGGTCGGCGGTTTCATGCTGCCAGTCAGACAAATGCTTGAGCCAAACCAAGTCGTCTTCGGAGCTAACAGTTCCTTCCGAACCAACCTGCTTGTACTTCCAGTGAGCCGCAACACCATACTCTGCTCGGTTGTGCATCTCTTGAGTTCTAATCTGAATTTCAACAGGTCGACCTACAGGACCTATCACTGTTGTGTGAAGAGACTGGTAGAGATTGAACTTAGGCATTGCTATGTAGTCTTTGAAACGTCCTTGAACCGGGTTCCAGTGTGAATGAACTGCACCGAGTATTGCATAACAGTCACGTACCTCAGGAACAATAACTCTTATCCCAACTAGGTCGTAGATATCGTCAAATTCACGTCCACCAACAACCATCTTTTGGTAAATCGAGTAATACTGTTTAGGTCGTCCATCAACCTTGCCTTTAATTTTGTTCTCTTTAAGATCATCTTCAATAGCAGAAATGACTGTTTCAATAAACTCATCTCTCTTGGGTGATCGCTGCCTAACTAGGTTCACAATCTCTTCATAAACTTTTGGATAGAGAACTGAGAACGAAATGTCCTCTAACTCAAGCTTGAATGCGCTTATTCCTAGACGGTGAGCAAGCGGGGCGTAGATCTCGAGTGTTTCTTGAGCTTTCTGCTTAGCCTTTGCTTCAGGTACAAATCCCCAGGTTCTCGCGTTATGTAATCGGTCAGCTAACTTGATAACCAAGACTCGGATGTCCTTGGACATCGCAACAACCATCTTGCGAACAGTCTCCGCTTGAGCGTCAGCTCCGAACTTCACCTTGTCTAGCTTTGTGACGCCATCAACGAGCATGGCGACTTCCTCGCCGAAATCGGCTTTTAGTTGCTCCAGTGTGTAATCAGTGTCTTCAACTGTGTCGTGCAGAAGCGCCGCTGCTAAACCTGCTGGACCAATTCCTAGATCTGCAAGCAGTTGGGCAACTGCTATTGGATGGGTTATGTACGGGTCACCGCTCTTACGGGTGTGCCCTTGATGGGCCTTAGATGCAACGGCGAAGGCTTTCTCAACTACAGCAAAGTCAAGCTTTGGATGAGCAAGCTTGGCTGCCTTCAAAACCTCAGCAATGCCAGAACCTTCTGCAGGACGAGTGAAAATTCTAGGCAGGCGACTGCGAAGTGTTGCTAGTGCTCCACCGCCTGCTGTGTCTGACATATCATCCTTCGTGTTGTACTAAAGAATAACCGTCTTAGCTAACTAGCGCACCACGCTTAGCAAGAATCTTCTTTTCAGCCTTAGCAAACTTAGCTTCACCTTCACGCATATGTGAGTAAGCAGGAGCTGCAATGAAGATTGTTGAATAGGTACCAACGATGATTCCTACGAACAAAGCCAATGAGATATCCCGAAGAGTTCCAGCTCCAAGGAATGATGCACCTATGAAAAGAATTGAAGCGACAGGTAAAACACCAACTACAGATGTGTTGATTGAACGTACCAGGGTCTGGTTGATGGCAAGATTTACCTGCTCAGCGAAGGTAGTAGTCTCGCTGAATTCAACCTCATAAGTGTTTTCACGGATCTTGTCGAAGACTACAACTGTGTCATAGAGAGAGTAACCAAGGATGGTTAGGAATCCGATTACAGCAGCAGGTGTGACTTCGAACCCAAGCGCTCCATAAAGACCTGCAGTTAGAATCAAGTCGTGAGCAAGAGCCAACATAGCTGCAGCGCTCATCTTAAGTGTTCTAAAGTACAGTGCCATCATGATCGCTGCAAGCAGGATGAAGATCAACAGACCCCAAAGCGCCTTGTTGGTGATGTCAGCACCCCAGTTCGGCCCAATGAATGAGCTCGCAACGTTGCTGTCTTTCACTTCATAAGCCTTAGCCAAAGCAAGACGGACTTTCTCAGACTCTTCATCGCTTAGCTGTGGTGTTTGGACTCTCACGGTGTCCCCACCAATGATTGTCGCATTGACCTGGACTTCAGGAACTACTGTGTGAACAGCCTCTTCAGCAATTATTGTGCTGTCGATTTTGCTCTCTGAAATCTTGTATTCAGACCCACCGCGGAATTCAATTCCAAAGTTGAAACCACCTGCAGCAAACGGCAAAATGATTGCAAGAATGACGGTGATACCTGTTGCGATGTAGAAGTACTTTCTTCTACCAATAAAGTTGATTGATTTTTCACCGCTGTAAAGCTGGTTACCAAGTTCAGCAAAACGAGACATTAGTTGTTCTCCTCTTTCTTTGCTGCTGCAATTGGATCTGCAGCGGCTTTACGTTCAGCGATGGTTTGACGACGCTCGGCTTCCTTAGAAGCCTTAGCTGCCTTTCCTGATGAAACAGTGTCTGCGACTCTGAAAGTCCCTCTACCTGTGTAACCGTAGGCGGCGCTCTCGCGTAGCTGAAGTCCAGTCCACTTGTTGCCGGACATGAAGAACTTGCTCTTTGTAATGAGCCTGAAGGCAGGATAGGTGAACAAGAACACGACTGTAAGGTCGATAAGTGTTGTAAGCCCTAGTGTGAAAGCAAAGCCTCGTACGTTACCGACAGTCAAGATGTATAGAACAACGGCCGCTAGAAGGCTCACGGCACCAGAAACAAGAATCGTTCTCTTGGCTCTGTTCCAACCGCTCTCAACAGCAACCCAGAGAGGTTTACCCTCACGAAGCTCATCTTTAACACGCTCGTAGTAAACGATGAACGAGTCAGCTGTAATACCAATACCCATAATCAAACCTGCGATACCGGATAGCGATAGTCGATAGTCCATTCTCCAAGTCAGAAGCGCAATCACAACATAAGTAATGATGGCAGCTACTACAAGAGAGCCAATAGTGATAACTGCTAGTCCTCGGTACTGGAAAATTGAGTAGATGATAACCAGAATCACACCGATCAAACCAGCTAACAATCCTGCTTGAAGTTGTTCAGCACCTAGAGTTGCCGAAATGTTCTCCTGCGACTGAACAGCGAATGAGATAGGTAGTGACCCATACTTCAACTGATCTGCAAGTGTCTTCGAACTTGCCTGGTCAAAAGATCCTGTGATCTGCGCTGAGCCACCTGTGATAACTGCTTGAGTGGTTGGTGCGGTAATTACGTAACCATCAATGGTTACAGCAAATCTGTTCTGTGGCTCTGTAAGTGGGAAAAGACGACCTGTAATGTCAGCAAACTTTTCGCCACCTTCAGCATTGAAGTTAAGGTTTACGGCCCACTCGTTGGTCGCAACACCATTAGCTCCCGTAACTGTTCCTGCATCAGCTCCAGATAGGTCAACGCCAGTGATCTCCACAGGACCAAGGATGTATTTCTCGCTGAGGCTTCTGTCACAAGTAACAAGTGGCTTGTCTGCAGCGTCAATCTGGCCTGGCTCACGGAACTTGGTTGAACAGTCCAGGTTTTCGTATTCCTTCTGCAACTTGGCAGTAATTTGATTCAAGTCACTAGGGCTTGTTGGCTTAGCAGTTGAAGTCTTGATCGGCTGGGAACCATCCTTGCCGATTTCAGTCTTGCTTCCCGCAGAAGCGGCTAGTACAGCTCTGAACTCTAGCTTTGCAGAGCTCTTGATAAGCGCCAATGTGTTTGCGTCTGGGATACCTGGAATAGACACGACGATGTTGTTTCCAGAGGTGTTAATCTGAGCTTCGCTAACACCGGTTGAGTCAACACGCTGGCGAATAATTGAAACGGCTTGGTCAAGTTGTTCAGGCAGTACTGGCTTACCCGCTTCAACAATTGGAGTAAGAATAATCTGAGTTCCACCAGAAAGGTCAAGGGCAAGGTTCGGTACGTAGGTAGCTCGCTTCTCGCCGAAAGTGATTCCAAGTCCAATGATTCCAACGATTCCAAAGATTAGAACCAGCAGCCAAGTAAGAGATCTAAGGGCTGCTCCAGTTGCAGTGCGTTTTTCAGACAAAATCTAGCCTTTTCTTCTTAGTGTTAGCTAATTACTTAGCAGTCTTCTTTGTTGTAGTAGTGGTCTTTGCTGCAGAAGTAGTCTTCTTAACAGGCTTTGCCTCAGTGGTTGCTGGGGCGGAAACTTTCTTTGTAGCGTCCTGCTTGACAGATGCTTCCGCTGGAACGACAGTTCGAACTGCGGCTTTCACAAACTCAATTCTTGTTCCAGGAGTTGTTTCAACAATCACTGTATCCTCCAGAATAGAGACGATCTTGCCCTTGATTCCGCCGAGCATGATCACCTGAGCTCCAACTGCTACGGAGGCTTCAAGCACTTTAGCCTGCTTGCTCCTCCTGCTGTTGCTGAAGATGATGAATGCCAAGAAAACGGCAAGGATGAGTATTAACTCCATGTTGAACCAATCGATTAATGAGGGAATTTGCTACTTATCGATTATAAGCGACAGGCTAGTCGAATAATCCCTGTGAGCCTTGTGGAGGGGTCAAGCCGAGGTGTTTATAACCCGATGTTGTGGCCTGTCTACCCCGTGTGGTTCTGACTATCAGTCCAATTCGAAGAAGAAAAGGCTCCACTACGCTCTCGATGGTGTCTGTTTCCTCCCCTAAAGCCACGCTAAGGGTATTCAAACCAACAGGCTTCCCCTCGAACTTGACTATCAAAGCCTCTAGAACGGACCTGTCTAGACGATCAAGACCCAGCTCATCAACCTCATAGAGTTCAAGGGCTGATACCACAGACTCCACAGACACCTTGCCGTTGGAGTGAACCAAAGCAAAATCCCTTACTCTTCTTAGCAAACGGTTAGCAATACGAGGTGTACCTCTTGAACGCGACGCAATAAGAGCCAGAGAATCAGCACCAACGATTAAGTTCATTAGGTTTGCTGCCCTCGCTACCACTTCGCCAAGCTCGTCTTCAGAGTAAAAATCTAGATTCGCGGTGAAGCCAAATCTGTCACGTAATGGATTAGGCAAAAGCCCACTTCTAGTAGTTGCCCCAACCAAAGTAAACGGGTCAAGGTCTAGGGAGATGCTTGTGGCTCCAGCACCTTTGCCAACCATCACATCTACCCTGAAGTCCTCCATAGCTAGATAAAGCATCTCTTCGGCTGATCTAGACATTCTGTGGATTTCGTCGATGAACAGGACCTCACCTGAGGACAAAGAAGAAAGTATCGCTGCCATGTCCCCAGCATGCTGAATTGCAGGTCCTGAAGTCATTCGTAGAGGTCTTGAAGATTCGTGAGCCACAATCATGGCCAAGGTTGTTTTACCAAGGCCAGGAGGCCCTGCCAAAAGGATGTGATCAGGTGTTCGCTGCTGGATAGATGCAGCCTCAATCAATAGTTGAATCTGACCTCGAACCTTGTGCTGTCCAACAAACTCATTTAGAGACTGAGGTCTGATAGCAGATTCAAAAACTAATTCCGAAGCATCCGCTTCAGATCCCATAAGTTCATCACTCAAAGCAATTACTTCCTAGCGCTTGAAAGATTCGAGAGAGATTGCCTTAGAAGTTCGGATTCGCTCAGGCTTGGTGAACTCTTTAGTGCTGACTCAACCGCAGCTTTGGCAAGCTTCTCTTGGTAACCAAGTCCAACAAGAGCAGAAACAACTGCTCCCTCGCTGCGACCTGAAGATGACAGTTCAGTTGTTCCTGTAACCAGCTTTCCAGTTAGCGTGAGTACGATCAACTTTGCAGTCTTGGGACCTACCCCTGTAACGGATTTGAACATCGAATCATCCGCTGTTGCAACAGCTTGTGCCAATCCAGAGACTCCCAGGTGAGCAAGAACAGACATTGCTGATTTCGGGCCAACACCATTTACAGTGCAAAGAATGTTGAAACCATTGAGTTCTTCTTCTGACTCAAAACCAAAGAGCAGTTGGGCGTCCTCACGGATGATGTGTGCCGTGTGCAGCGAGAATTCATTCTTGGAGAAAGATTGCTGATACACCTCAGGCGTTACGTGAACTAAATACCCAACTCCACCGCATTCAATGACTAGCTGACCAGCTCGACGAGCTAGTACTTTACCTGTTAGATGAGCAATCACCACTCAAGGATAACTTGGCTAACGAGATTTCTTTGATGATGCAATGGCATTGCGCCACTTCTCTTGTGCTTTAGTTTCTGTGGAGCTAGGCCCAAGAAGACTCTTGCCTCCTCGCCAGGCCAGCGTCACAGCGATAGCCAGTGCGTCAGCAGCGTCTGCTGGCTTAGGTAGCTCTTTGAGTTTAAGTATCTGCATCATCATTTTTGTGACCTGTGCCTTATTTGCACGACCGCTCCCGGTCACAGCTGCCTTTACTTCTGTTGGAGTAAAGAAAGTGACGGGGATTTTTCTTTGATGAGCCAGATATACAATCACTCCTGTAACTTGAGCAACGCCCATGACGCTGTGCAGGTTCTGTTGAGCAAACAGTCTTTCAATAGCGATTTGCTCAGGTCTGATACGGTCTAGTAGATCTGCAACTTGATCTCCAATTATTGCAATTCTTTCTGACTGTTCCATGTCTTTATCTGACTTAAAGACACCAACCTCTAGGAACCTCACCTGTCTTGAGCTAGCTTTCTGGACTACACCAAAACCGCATCTAGTTAGCCCTGGGTCTAACCCAAGTACTACGTTGTCTTGATTACTCGGCATCTAGTTGCGCTGCAACTTCTGCGGACATGTCAAAGTTAGAGTACACATTCTGAACCTCATCAGAATCCTCTAAGGCGTCAATCAGAGAGATTACCTTGCGAGCAGTATCGACATCTGTTTGCACAGGCATTGAAGAAATGAACTCAACGTCAGCGCTTTCGTAATCGATTTCCGCACTTTGCAATGCTTCACGCACCTCAACCATCTTGGATGGATCGGTCGTGATCACCATCTGATAGCCGCGATCTTGAACATCCTCCACCCCAACTTCCAATACCGCTTCAAGTACTGAGTCTTCATTTGTTGTGTCAGTCTTCTCAACGATGATGACGCCCTTGCGGCTGAACTGATATGAAACAGAACCTGGGTCTGCCATTGTTCCACCGTTGCGAGTAACAGCTAATCTGACTTCTGCTGCTGCTCGGTTCTTGTTGTCGGTCAGACATTCAATTAGAAGAGCAACACCGTTAGGCCCGTAGCCCTCATACATGATTGTTTGGTACTCAACAGCTGAGCCGTCAAGACCAGCGCCACGCTTTACTGCAGACTCAATGTTGTCCTTGGGAAGAGAAGACTTACGCCCTTTTTGGATTGCGTCGTAAAGAGTTGGATTACCTTCAATGTCAGCTCCGCCGATACGAGCGGCAACCTCAATATTTTTGATTAGCTTCGCGAACAGTTTTGCTCGGCGGCCATCAATGATGGCTTTCTTGTGTTTAGTGGTTGCCCATTTGGAATGGCCTGACATGTTGCTCCTTGAAGTTCTTTCGAGTCAAGTTTAGTTGTGTGATTAGAAATCTACTGTTTTACACATCTGCGCAAAGTACTCATGAATAGCGGTCTCCCCTGTTACTTCAGGGTGGAAACTGATACCCAGAACGTTACCCTGCTTGACAGCAACTACACGCCCATCGTCTAGAGATGCGAGAACAGAGACATCTGGGCCGGTCTCAAGAACAATAGGTGCTCTGATGAATGCCGCGTGAATAGGCTGCTCTATGCCTTCAAATCTGATGTCCGCTTCAAAGGATTCCAGTTGCGATCCAAAAGCATTGCGCTGGACTGAAACATCCAATCCACCGAAGGTTTTTTGTGTTGCTGTCCCATCAACAATTCGATCGGCTAAAAGTATCAGACCTGCACAAGTTCCAAAGACAGGCAAGCCTTTACCAATAAGTTGAATGATCGGATCTCTCAGTTGAAAAGTTGAACTCAGCTTGTCGATAACGGTGCTTTCGCCACCAGGTATAACTAGGCCCTTCAGGCCTCCAAGGTCGGCTGGTTTTCTTACTCTTACTGTCTCGATGCCGAGGGCTTCAAAAGTTTGTAGATGCTCTCGGAAATCACCCTGTAGGCAGAGGACTCCAATTGGACCCAAGAACTACCAGCCTCGTTCAGAGAGTCTGTGTGGCGCAGGAAGATCTGCGACGTTGATACCAACCATTGCCTCACCCAAACCTCGGCTCACATTTGCCAGAACATCTGGGTCATCAAAGCTTGTGGTTGCCTTAACAATCGCTGCCGCTCTGGCTGCCGGGTTGCCGGATTTGAAAATACCTGAACCAACAAAAACACCATCAGCGCCCATCTGCATCATTAGTGCAGCATCCGCTGGTGTTGCGATTCCACCCGCGGTGAATAAAACAAGAGGGAGCTTTCCAGTTCTTGCGACTTCTCTAACGAGTTCAAGCGGTGCTTGCAATTCTTTGGCAGCAACGTAAAGTTCATCTTCTGACTTTGAAGACAAAGCGCGCACTTCACCAAGAATGGTTCTGATGTGCTTCATGGCTTCGCTCACATCACCCGTTCCAGCTTCACCCTTTGAACGAAGCATCGCTGCACCTTCAGTAACACGTCTTAGAGCTTCACCTAGGTTGGTTGCCCCACAAACGAAAGGAACATCAAACTTCCACTTATCAATGTGGTGAACGTAATCTGCTGGAGAAAGAACTTCTGACTCATCGATGTAGTCAACCTTTAGAGACTGCAGAATCTGAGCCTCAACGAAGTGACCAATACGAGCTTTAGCCATAACCGGAATTGAAACGCTGGAGATGATCTGATCGATAAGGTCTGGATCACTCATGCGAGCAACTCCACCTTGAGCTCTAATATCGGCTGGAACTCTCTCTAGAGCCATGACTGCAACTGCTCCAGCATCTTCAGCAATTTTGGCTTGATCTGCTGTTACCACGTCCATGATTACGCCGCCCTTTAGCATTTCGGCCAGGCCGCGCTTAACTAACGGGGTTGATTTAGAGTCTTTTGCTTTATCGGTCATGGCACTATTCTAAATGCCCCCTCCGATGGCTCTAGCAATGTTATGAAATGTTTCGCCAGGCGTTCGAAATCTCGATACGGACATCACCTAGAAGCTTAGGTAAAGCCTTGGTTTGGGCGATGATTGGGAAGAAATTGGCGTCATTTCGCCATCTAGGCACGACATGCTGGTGCAAGTGACCAGCGATTCCAGCGCCTGCTACTTCACCCTGGTTCATGCCAATGTTGAAGCCATGAGCCCCACCAATGGCCTTCAAGACCTGCATTGCCTGTTGAGTGAGTGCTCCGTATTCAAGAATTTCTTCTTGAGAGGCGTCAGTGTAGTTGGGGATGTGTCTGTAAGGGACGACAAGTAAGTGTCCTGAGTTATAGGGATATAGGTTCAGTAGAACGTAGCAAAGCAGTCCCCTATGAACTATCAACGCTTGCTCGTCATTTAGAGTTGGTGCAATACAAAACGGACAGTCATCATCGCTTGGTTGAGTGCCCGACTGGATGTAAACAAGTCTGTGTGGTGTCCAAAGTCTTTGGAACGGATCAGATACGCCTTGAAGCAGGGCTGCGTCTTCAGCTCCTTGCATCTCTTCGTTCATTAGACCTGCACTTTTTCTGCAATGTCTTTCAAGATTCTTCCAATGGCTTCAGCCCTTGGGACACCATTTATTTGAGTGCCATCTCTGAACCTGAATGACACTGCGCTTTGAGACTGATCCTCTGCACCAGCAATAAGCATGTATGGAACCTTAGCCATAGTGTGGTTACGAATCTTCTTTTGCATTCTTTCGTCGCTGTCATCAATTTGAATGCGAACACCCGAAGCACGAAGTTCGGCTGCGATGCCGTGAAGATATGCACTGTACTCATCGGCAACAGGAACCCCAACAACCTGAACAGGTGCCAACCATGGTGGGAAGTGTCCTGCGTAGTGCTCGGTTAGAACTCCGAAGAACCTTTCAATAGAACCAAAGAGAGCTCTGTGAATCATCACAGGTCTCTTCTTGGTGCCATCAGATGCTGTGTATTCCAGGTCAAAACGTTCTGGCAAGTTGAAGTCCAACTGAATAGTTGACATCTGCCAGGTACGACCAATAGCATCCTTAGCCTGAACTGAAATCTTTGGGCCATAGAAGGCAGCTCCACCTGGATCTGGAACTAACTGCAGACCTGAGTTGGTTGCAACTCTTTCAAGAGTTTCAGTGGCTTCTACCCAAATGTCATTGTCACCAACGAACTTTGGATTGCCCTCTTCTTTGGTTGAGAGCTCTAGGTAGAAATCTGTCAACCCATAATCACGAAGCAGATCAAGAACAAAGTTCAAAACATTAGTTAGCTCAACCTCAATGCTCTCTCTTGCAACGTAGAGGTGAGCATCGTCTTGAGTGAATCCTCTCGCACGAGTAATACCGTGAAGGACACCTGACTTCTCGTAACGATAAACGGTTCCGAACTCAAACATTCGTAGCGGTAGGTCTCTGTATGAACGTGCCTGGGATTTATAAATCAGACAGTGGAAAGGGCAGTTCATCGGCTTCAGGTAATAGTCCTGTGCCTGTTTCTTTACATTGCCTTCTTCATCAAGTTCTTCATCGAGCTTTAGAGGAGGGAACATTCCTTCTGCGTACCATTCGAGGTGGCCTGAGGTTTCAAATAGATTCCCCTTGGTCACGTGCGGGCTATAAACAAATTCATACCCGCTCTGCTCATGACGTTCTCTTGAGTAATCTTCCATGACCTTGCGAATGATTCCACCGCGTGGATGGAAGACAGCAAGACCGGAACCAATCTCTTCAGGGAATGAGAAAAGATCTAGTTCTGCCCCAAGACGTCGGTGATCTCTCTTTGCTGCTTCTTCTAACTGAAGCTGATGAGCTTTGAGTTCATCTTTAGTCGGCCAAGCTGTTCCATAGATTCTTTGCAATTGCTTGTTGGCTTCATTACCTCGCCAGTAAGCAGCAGCAACTCTAGTTAGAGCAAAGCCATTACCAATCATTCTGGTGTTTGGAAGGTGTGGACCGCGACACAAGTCCTTCCAAACTACGACGCCTTCTTTTGCATCGAAGTTGTCGTAAATAGTAAGTTCACCTGAGCCAACTTCAACAGATGCTTCTCCAACATCGCTGTTGCCAGATTTCAAACCAATCAGTTCAAGCTTGTAAGGCTCGTTAGATAACTCAACTCGCGCAGCGTCATCAGTAGTGACTCTTCTAACAAAGCGTTGACCACTTCTAATGATCCGATCCATCTCCTTTTCAAGAGCCTTTAGATCTTCGGGAGTGAATGGAGATGCAACATCAAAGTCATAGTAAAAACCATCTTTGATTGGAGGACCAATACCAAGCTTTGCTTCAGGGTTGATCGTTTGAACAGCCTGGGCAAGTACGTGAGCAGCAGAGTGTCTAAGAATGTTGAGGCCCTCTGGGCTATCAATTGAGATTGGCTCAACAACGTCGCCATCTTGAAGCGTGTAAGCAAGATCTTTAGGTTCACCGTTGATAGAAAGGGCAACGATGTTCTTTTCAGTGAACAGGGTGAAGCCCGTTGAAGTAGCAGGAACCTGCTGCTTCGAACCCTGTAGAACTACTGATATTTCAACACTGCTATTCAAAATTGCTCCGTAACTTTCTCTCGGGTAAGTCTATTCCAGCCAAGTAAGGCATGCCTTGCTAGGAAAAGACAGGTTTATAGTGTTTCCTAAGAGGATGAAGAAACCAGCAGCCAAAGCAATTGACCAACAGATAGTCAAAGCCGAATTTCAAAGACAATCGATGGCGGCCCGACTTAATTGGCTCAGAGCCGGCGTTCTTGGAGCAAATGATGGAATTATGTCCACCTCAGGACTTGTTCTTGGTGTCGCTGCAGCACCAGGCGCTACCGCATCTTCAATCCTTATCGCAGGAACTGCGGCGGTCGTTGCAGGATCAATCTCAATGGCGGGCGGTGAATACACATCAGTCAGCGCTCAACGCGATAGCGAAAAGGCAGCAATCAAGATCGAACGCCAAGAACTTATTGACAATCCAGAGCTTGAGCTCAGAGAACTTGCTTGGTTCTATGAGCAGAAAGGCATCTCCCCTGATCTTGCTATCAAGATTGCAACTGAACTAACTGCAAAAGATGCTTTGAAGGCTCATGCTGAAGCAGAACTAGGAATCGATTCAGAGAAGCATGTAAGCCCGACCCAAGCTGCCTTATCTTCGTTTGTGGCATTTGGTCTCGGTGGATTACTACCGCTTATTGCTGTGACAGGCCCTTGGACTGAGTACAGAATTCAAGCAACAGTTTTCTCAGTGGCTCTCTCACTAGTCATCACGGGATATGTAGCAGCAAAGATAGGCAAAGCGCGATCAGGTCGAGGAATAACCAGGAACCTAGTAGTGAGCGGAATGACCATGGGAGTTACTTACGTAATTGGTCTTCTAGTCGGTACACACTTGGTGTAACAGGCGCTGGCACTCGTTCAATAAATGAAACGTAGCTAATTGGCCTTAGGCTTTTTTAACCTTAGGGTGTTCCAAATACTGAATACGCCTAGCAGCACTGGGAGCCCGCCAACCATTAGGCCGTTTCCATTGATTAAAGTAATCGCGACCCAAGCGCCAGAGAGGATCGAAAATGAACCGAAAATCAGTGTCAATATCTTCCCGATTCGATTCCTGAGCCACGAAAGACCGAAGGCAATCAAACCTGATAAATAGATGACTAAAAGAATCAGTGAGGCTAACAGGGCCAAGCTTTCCATTTTTCCTCCTTGTTCGAACGCCCAAATTCGGACTGTGAATCTAGTTGGAATAATACAACATGCCTTACATTTCACCCTTAGGTAATTTTCCGCCCAGGCTTGGAGCGTGAAGCTGGGCTTTGAGGCTTAGAAAGCCTTCCACATCCTCTAAAGCCGACTTAGTTGAGTTAGTGAGAAGCCTAAGTATGTATCGGGCATGATTTTGCCTCAAGCTACTTCCCTTGTAACTACGCAGTTGTATTGGTGGACGATACTGGGTTCGAACCAGTGACCCCTTCCATGTCAAGGAAGTGCGCTACCACTGCGCCAATCGTCCGTGGATAAATCTTGGAGGTGGAGACGGGATTTGAACCCGTGGGTTGACAGCTTTGCAGGCTGTTGCTTTGGGCCGCTCAGCCACTCCACCATGAAACAAAGAGTCTTGCTTTACTCCTTTTCGAGCGGATGACGAGATTCGAACTCGCGACCCCAACCTTGGCAAGGTTGTGCTCTACCAACTGAGCCACATCCGCATGTCTCTTTCAAGACAACTAAACCCTAACCGATTTAGGCAAATTTAGTCAAAAGTAAACCCCAGTGTTGAGAACACACTGGGGTTTACCTGAGCTTCTGAACTAGCCCTTGTCAGCTCCGAAGGCATAAGCCTCTTCACCGTGAACTACAGTGTCGATACCTGCTATTTCGTCTTCAGCGGTCACTCTGAAGCCCATAGTCTTCTCGATGATCCAGCCAATTACGAAGGCTAATACGAATGAGTAGACCAAGACTGCGACAGCGCCAATGAACTGCAGCCAGAGCTGTTCGAAGCCGTAGCCAAAGACAAGACCTACATCACGTCCGAAGAAGCCGATGAACAGGGTTCCGATGATTCCACCGACAAGGTGAAGGCCAACTACATCGAGTGAGTCGTCGAAGCCAAGCTTGTACTTGAGGTCGATGGCAAGAGCTGATAGCGCTCCTGAGATAACACCGAGCAGAATTGCCCATACTGGATCAAGAACAGCACATGCTGGAGTAATGGCGACAAGACCTGCAACTGCTCCGGAGCCTGCTCCAATCGAGGTTGCTTTTCCATGTCTAATCTTTTCTACTACTACCCAGCCAAGCATTGCAGCACATGGCGCTGCGAGGGTGTTAACGAACACGAGTGAAGCAACACCGTCAGCAGCGAGTTCGCTTCCTGCGTTGAAACCAAACCATCCAAACCAAAGTAAAGCAACACCTAGTAGAGCAAGTGGCACGTTGTGTGGCTGAGTAATTCCCTTGCTAAAACCAAAACGCTTTCCAAGCACGAGAGCAAGAGCGAGACCAGCTGCTCCAGCATTAATGTGCACGGCAGTTCCACCAGCGAAGTCGACAACTCCAAGCTGAACTAACCAACCTCCGTCGCTGTTGTCTTCTGCTGCTCCGTAGTTGAAAACCCAGTTTGCTACTGGGAAGTAAACGATAGTGGCCCAGATAGCAGCGAAGATCATCCACGCACCGAACTTAGCTCGGTCTGCAATAGCTCCTGAGATCAAAGCAACTGAGATGATCGCGAATGTGGCCTGGAACGCTACGAAAGCCATCGATGGATACGATGAAACGGTTTCTTCTAGAGCTGCTGCGGTTTCTGCTGTTAGTCCAATCGAAGCGGTATCGATTCCGAACCAACCTGGGATACCGATGTATGTTGGGCTGTCTGAACTGGCGAAGCTAATCGCGTAGCCATAAAGAACCCAAAGAGCACCAACTACACCCATAGAACCCCATGAGAGCATCATCATGCTCACCACGCTCTTGGCCTTGACCATACCTCCGTAGAAAAAAGCCAAACCCGGTGTCATCAAAAGTACCAGTGCTGTTGCGAACAAGATGAATGCTGTGTTGCCTTGATCCATTTTTGCCTCCAAAGAATAACGCCCATTGTGGGATTAGACCAAGAATGGCTTTGAATTGTTTCAGAGAACCCCAGTAATTGTTTCGGGATTGTTTAACATTTCAGGACTTATCTTGAACACATAGCCGCAAGACGCGACAGGCAGCGCAGATATTTCTTGCGGTATGCGCCTTGGAGGTGATCTTCCCTGAATACATCGGTAAGGTTTAGACCTGTGAAGGCTAGCGCTACTCCAGCCTCGTAACACCTGTCGATGAAGCTCACGAATCTAATTCCTTCAAACTGATCATTGATGAGCCTCACGTTAGTCAGCAATACTGAGTCGAACTGCTCAGAAACCTTGGCATAGCGCGATTGATGAATTGAACCTAAGTAAGAAAGTAATTCGTTGAAACCTACAGACAGTGTCATGTTGCCAGTCCGATTCTCAAACTCCTGAACTTCAGTCGGGCCAAGTGCCCTGAACTCAAAGTTTGAATCTCTGTGCCTGTAATCATCCCCATCAATGCGCACCATCTGGAACCTGTCAGAGACCGATTTGATCTCAAGCTGAAAGTTTTCAGCTGCAAACCTTCCTTCGCCTAGAGCTGCGGGAGGCGTATTTGAAGTGGCAGCGAAGCGAACACCTTTGGCTGCGAGTTCTTTGAGGAATCTCGACATGATCATCGTGTCACCTGGGTCATCTAGTTCAAACTCATCAATGCACAACAAGTCATACTTTGAAAACTGCTCTAGAGCCTGAGCGAAGCCAAGATAACCGATGATGCTGGTATAGGCAAGGAAAGCTCCGAAAGCAGACTTCTTGCCACTGTTGAAGTAGATAGAGGCTAGAAGGTGGGTCTTACCAACACCAAAGCCCCCATCAAGATAGATCCCCAAGTTGGTGGCTGATCTCTTCCCTATCGAATTTGCAAACTCGCTTGAAAACTTCCTCGCCTCGGCCTGGCTCTGGAATCTCGGGTCTGGAATGTATGAATCGAAGGACACCCTGGCGAACTCAGCCGGTGGTACTAGCTCGGCAAGTAGCTCTGACACAGTCACTTGAGAGTCCAAGTTCTCGATTTTTACAAGCATTCAGCCAATTGCCATTCTTTTTTGGTAGAAATTTTGGGATGATAGTTACACCGCAAACAACAGCATAAACCCCGGAGGTTTTCATTGTCTTATCCAGTTGAATCTAACCCACGTTTCGCAGAGTACGCTCACCCAGAAGCAATCGTATCCACCCAATGGGTTTCAGAGAACCTAGGTAAGCCTGGTTTAGTGTTAGTTGAATGTAACGAGGATATTCTGTTGTATTCAACAGGCCACATCGAAGGCGCAGTAAAGGTTGACTGGCACACGGAACTCAACCACCCAGACAACCGTGATTACATCGATGGTGAGCAGATGGCGGCATTGCTTTCTAGCAAGGGCATTAGCCGCGAAGACACAATAGTTCTATACGGTGACAAGAGCAACTGGTGGGCAACATACGCGATGTGGGTATTCAAACTTTTCGGACACGAAGACATCAGAATCATGGACGGCGGCCGAGCTAAGTGGATCGAAGAAGGCCGCGAACTTACCAAAGACGTGCCTAAGAGACCTGCTAGCGACTACCCAGTAGTTACTCGTGATGACTCAACAATTCGTGCTTTCAAGGATGATGTTTTGGAACACTTTGGTAAGCCAATGATTGACGTTCGTAGCCCACTTGAATACACCGGCGAGAAGTTGCACATGCCTGACTACCCAAATGAGGGTGCTTCTAGAGGTGGACACATTCCAACTGCACGTTCAGTTCCTTGGAGCAAGGCCGTAAATGAAGATCAGACTTTCAAGACACTTGAAGAGTTGAACCAGATCTACCGCATTGACGCTGGCATCTCAGATTCAAGCGATGTAATTGCTTATTGCAGAATAGGTGAGCGTTCAAGCCACACATGGTTTGTTCTTAAGTACCTATTGGGCATTCCCAAGGTTAGAAACTACGACGGTTCATGGACCGAATGGGGATCCACCGTACGAGTTCCAATTGTTAAGGGTGAAGAACCTGGAGCTGTTCCTGTAGGTTTCTAAGCATGTCAACAACTAAAGGCGCTCAAGAAATCACTGAAGCTTTTCAAGAAGTTCCACAGAATGTAAAGCTTGAGCTTCTTTTGGAGTATTCAGAAGCCTTACCGACTCTGCCAGAGCGGTATCAGGACCATCCTGAACTCCTTGAGCGAGTTGAAGAGTGCCAATCCCCTGTCTACCTCTTCGTTGAAGTGGATGCCGAAACAATCGTGCACATTTTCTTGAGCGCTCCCGATGAAGCCCCGACTACCAAAGGTTTTGCAAGCTTGCTGCAGTTAGCGTTAGATAAGGAGAAAGCAGCAACAGTTCTTTCGTTTGATGAATCTTTCGTCGACGCCCTTGGCATAACGGATTTAGTTTCTCCGCTTCGAATTAGAGGCCTACAAGGCATGCTAATGCGAATCAAGCGTCAAGTAAAAGAGAAGATGCTTTGACCCTGAGAGAAGTTTTTCCAAACGCTGAAAAAACTGGCGAACTTGATCTAGAAAATTCAGCAGCGCTCAGAGCCTGGTATCCAGAAGTTATAGGCCTAAGAGTCAACTATGTGCTCGGTAGAAACTCCAACCTCACAACCTCAAGTGATGGAATAACAAGTCAAGCGGATCGCGCTCTTCTCAAATTTATAAGAAGCCAGTCCGACCTAATTATCACTACAGGCAAGACGGCACGAGCCGAGAATCTCTCTGCGTCTCACTATGCAAACCTTCTTATTGTTACTAACTCAGACGAGCCGTTTGCAATACCGGCGACAAAGTCCAACAAAGGTCTGCCTGTTATGTTGACCCAGCGATTAGAAACAAAATATCCCAACGTAAGTGCTGGAGCAATTGGAAAGATTCAAGAATCAATCACAGAGTTCGTTACTGCCTTCTGCCGAGCGAACTCCTACTCGCGACCTGTTCTTGAATCAGGTCCAACGACTATTAAAGAATTTGCAAAAGATGGTCTGGTTGCGGAGATGAATCTGACTGTCACGGGGGTTACCGAAAGAATTGAAGCAGAGGCTCTCGCAGTGAGTTTCAAAAGAGAAGTCGAATACGAATCTGAACTGATTCAAATTCTTAGACATGAGAACACTTGGTTCTTCAGATTTGGTGCTCCTGCAACCAGTCACTGATTGAGCCTTGGTACTTCTTTCTGTCATGGTTGTATAGCCTGCAATGCTTTGCACCAACAATTTCAACGAGAGTCACGTTTTGGTTGATTCTCGCAAAGTCAAAAACATCCATGATTTCAACGTGACCATCTTTCCGCGAGTACAGAACTAGAACAGGTACACCAGGCTCGAGAGAGTTCTTTGCTAGGGACAATTGATCGACATCAACGTTGCTGTACCCAAACAGCTTGACCAACTGGTCTTTTTCAATTGCGTCAATAACACGATCTCCCAGGGCCGTGTCAATCCCCTGACGAGCCGCATGAAATCTCATCGTTGAACGGTAGTCAAGAAGAGGCGAATCGAAGATTAGGCCTTTGATGACATCAGTGTTTCTCGATTTACGCAAGAACTGACCAATCATTAGTGATCCCTGCGACCAGCCAAACATTAGAACTTCTGTTGCGCCTTGGCTTTTGGCATACAAAACAGCTGACTCAACTTCTCGCCACTCAGTGGAACCGAGTTTAGATCTCTTAGTTCCACGACCATAAGGCTTTGGGTCACTTTCCATTGAGATGGTCAATTGGTTGAAGCCAAGATCGCGGAACTGGCTAACATTGCGGAGTGTTTCACCCATGCCTGCTCTCCTGCCGTGCACATGAATTACCCACTTACTTCCATTACCCCTAAAGAACCAAGCACGAGTTTTGTTCGGCATAACAATCTCTTGAAACTCGTCAAGAAGACCAAAGTGCTGCGGGTGCTCGCCAAGCCATCCTGATAGGGAAACAAGTTCCCCAGCAGCTGGAAGTTGGCCCCTAAACACTCTCGTGACCCGCAGAACGATCTTGCCTTCAGTTGAAGTAGACGAATTGACCTGAACCTCCGCGTGGCCTTTCCTTGAGTCCCAAAAAAGGCTTTGTGAGTCTAGACTCTGGCTCTCTAGCCTTCCTGGTACATGAATATTGATTTCATCATCTAGTCGCTCAACGGCAAGAACCTTGAGTTCGGCTTTGATTGGACCAGTCATCTTCATCAATCGAAGAGCTGCTATGAGGACTTTCAAGTACACAATCATTGCTAATCCTTTGCGGCGTGGCAGGGTCAGAGAGTTGCCCTGCGCATTTAGCCTAGAACAGATGTCTTTCTACAAGCTTGATTCATCTGCTCCGGCTCAGTTTGCCGCCGCAGCACTTTCGCTTGCCGAGCCTGTCTTGCGCTCGGAACTAGAGACATCTCAGATTCCAGCACCGGATAAAATTGCGCCTTGGGCACTGGCATTCGCGGCCCAAGCCCCTAATCCCGCTGACACTCCTATGAACCGTGGTGTTGGACGTATTGTTTTTCTGCATGACCCAAAGCAATTTGATGTTTGGGGTTCAAACATGCGCGTGATTGCCTATGGCAAGTCGCCCCTAGAGAACGACATGGGAATTGAAGAAGACGTCGCGCACTACTGGTGGTCAGAACTTGAGAGGGCTCTGAGTAATCACGGCGCTAAGTACCGAAACGAGGCAGGCACCGTAACGAAGATGTCCTCAACGGGTATGGGTTCACTTGCTCATGAACCAAGCGCAAGCGAAGTTGAGATCAGAGCTTCCTGGTCGCCTACTGACGATGACCTAGGACCACACTTAGCAGCTTGGCAGGACTTGATTGCTTCAATGGCTGGATTCGGAATGGATGGCGAAGGCGTAACGCGTCTAATCGTAAATCAATGACCGATCAACCGGAAATAACCGAACCAGAGAGCGTTCTCTTAGATAAACCAAGATTGCCTGTGTCGTTAGTAGAGGACAACGCGAGTCTTGAGACGCTCCTGGCTGAGCTGTCCAAAGTCAATTCACCTATAGCTCTAGATGCGGAGCGTGCAAGCGGTTTCAGGTATGGGCAACGCGCCTACCTTCTTCAGATTGCGATCGAGAGCTCTCGCATTTACCTTGTTGATCCCGTCGCAGAATACGACCAAGAACTTTGGAATAGATTCTTAGAAACCGTAGGGAGCCTTCCTTGGATTATTCATGCGGCATCGCAGGATCTGCCTTGTCTAACGGAACTCGGACTCACCCCAAGCAGGATTATCGATACCGAGTTAGCAGCGAGATTGCTCGGACTGCCTAGAGTCGCTCTTGGGACGCTTACAGAGCACTATCTAAAACTAAAGCTTGCCAAGGAACACTCTGCCGTTGATTGGAGTGAACGACCACTTCCAGATAATTGGCTGAACTATGCAGCGTTGGATGTTGATGTGCTGTTTGAACTTTGGAATTTGATCGAGCGAGATTTAGGCGAGAGTAACAAGACGGCCATCGCTAGCGCAGAATTCAATTACCTACTCACACCAGTTGCCAAGGTAGTAAAGATTGACAAATGGCGAACAATGACTGGTTTGCACGAAGTCAAAGATCAGCGCGCACTAACTGTTGCAAAGCACCTGTGGGAAGCAAGAGAAGCTCTTGCAATAGAGAAGGATGTATCGCCAGGCAGACTTGTTCCTGATTCATCACTGGTTGCTGTTGTGAAAGAAATACCAAAGAGTAGATCAGAGCTATCAAGCATGAAGTCCTTCGCTGGTAGAGCAAGTAGAACATTCATCGATACCTGGTGGGAAGCTGTTGAACTTGGCACTAACACAAAGAACCTTGTTGAGTTAAGACCAAAACCTACTGGCACACCGAATCATCGAAACTGGCTGCAGAAATTTCCTGATGCTCATGCAAGATTAGTTGCTTCCAAAGAACTCTTAGCAACGGCCTCTATTGAAATGGCTATTCCCCAAGAGAACATCCTGAGTCCAGAAACCCTCAAGCAGCTTTGCTTTGAGCCCCCTACACCACTTACCCTGAGTGCTCTTCAGGAAGCGATGCGTGCTCGACTAGTAAGACAATGGCAGATTGATGCAGTTGCAGCTGGTCTTGTGAATACTCTTGCTGCTCAAGCTAAGAAAGAGGAAGAACTAAACGTTCTTCCTTGATTCTGCATTCACTTCATCTACTTGCTTCGCATGCGGAACTCGAGAGCCAAGAACCTGAGCAACAATCTCCTGAGCAATATCTTGAGCTTTTAGACCAACGCGATCAAGGATTTCATTTCTTGAGGCGTGCTCCAAAAACTCATCAGGTAAACCAAGTTCGTTCAGTGCTGTGTCAATCTGCGCAGCTCTAAGGTCTTGTCTGATTCTTGTTCCAATACCACCAACTCGAACACCATCTTCAATAGTTACAACGAGTCTGTGATCCTTGGCTAGGTCTAAAACACTCTGGCGAACAGGGACAACCCATCTAGGGTCAATAACAGTCGCACCAATACCGTGTGCTGCGAGAAGTTCAGCCACTTTTAAAGAAACAGGAGCCATAGCACCAACGGCAACAATCAGAACATCCTTTGAAGGTGCTTCAGCAAGAACATCAACACCGTCGGCTAGACGTCTGATCTCTTTGATTTCGGTAGGAGCAGTCCCCTTCGGGAATCTGATGACTGTTGGCGAGTCTTCTACTGCAATAGCTTCTGCGAGTTCTTCTCTTAGACGAATCGCATCTCTTGGAGCTGCAATTTCAATACCAGGCACAATCTGCAGTAGCGCTAGATCCCACATACCGTGGTGTGAAGCACCATCCGGACCAGTAACACCTGCGCGGTCCAAAACAAAAGTGACTCCAGCGTTATGCAGGGCTACATCCATCAGAATCTGGTCGAATGCACGGTTGGCAAAGGTGGCATAGATTGCTACCACTGGATGTAATCCACCAAAAGCCAACCCAGCACTAGAGGCAACTGCATGCTGCTCAGCAATACCAACATCAAATACTCTGCCAGGGAACTCTGCTGCAAATTTATGCAACCCAACTGGAATCAGCATTGCTCCAGTAATGCCGACTACGCGCTCGTTCTGCTTGGCAATCTCTAGAATTTCGTCCGCGAATACTGACGTCCAAGATTTACCTGAAGAAGATTCGAGTGACTGGCCAGTCTTAGGGTCTATCTGACCAACAGCGTGGAACTGATCGTTAATGTCATCTTCAGCAAGGGTGAAACCTCTACCCTTTTGGGTAATTGCATGCACGATAACAGGAGCACCGTATTGCTTTGCCTGACGCAGGGCTTGCTCCATTGCCTCCTGATCGTGACCATCTATCGGTCCGATGTATTTTAAATCAAGGTTAGGGAACATGCTCTTTGGAGTGAATGAACCTAGAAGACCTTTTCCTGCTCCACGAATTGTTGAGTAAGCCAATCTTCCAAGAGGGCCAAAATAAGAGAAGAACTTCTTTGAAGCTCTGTAAGCGCGTTTATAGAAAGACTCGGTGCGGAAATCATTAAGATACTTGGCTAGCCCACCAATAGTTGGAGCATAAGATCTTCCGTTGTCATTAACAACTATGACAAGATTTCTGTCGTTGTCATCAGTGATGTTGTTCAGTGCTTCCCAAGCCATACCTCCGGTAAGTGCACCGTCACCAATTACTGCAACAACAGCTCGATCCGTCTGACCGGTTAGTCGGTATGCTCTTGAAATACCATCAGCCCAAGAAAGCGATGAAGATGCGTGAGAAGACTCAACAACATCGTGAACTGATTCTGATCTCTGTGGGTAACCTGCGATACCGCCCTTAGTTCTGATGTGTGAAAGATCCGTTCTTCCAGTAACTAGCTTGTGAACGTAAGACTGGTGACCGGTGTCGAAGATGACGCTGTCATTAGGTGAATCAAATACTCTGTGAATGGCAAGAGTTAGTTCAACAACTCCAAGGTTTGGACCAAGGTGACCACCTGTTGAAGTAATTGTTTCGATGAGGTATTCGCGAATCTCCTGAGCAAGCTCCTTCATCTGAGGAGCACTTAGCTTCTTCAGATCTTCAGGAGAATGAATCGATTCGAGAATTGCCAACTAAGCCACCAAACTTCTGAGTACATACTGCAAGATACCACCGTGTCTGTAGTAGTCAGCTTCGCCTGGTGTATCTATGCGAAGTGCAACTTCGAAAGAAACCTCAGATTTACCTGCAGCACTGTGAGCAGTCGGCTTAGCGACTACCTTCAGAGTCTTCGGAGTAACTGCGTTGTTTAGTTCAGTGACACCAGTAATTGAGAAGGACTCTGTTCCGTCTAGACCTAATGACTCGGCTGTCTGGCTAGGTAGGTATTGAAGTGGAAGAACTCCCATACCGATTAGGTTGCTGCGATGAATTCTCTCGAAGCTTTCAGCAATAACTGCTTTCACTCCGAGAAGTGCAGTGCCCTTTGCAGCCCAGTCTCTTGATGAGCCTGAACCATATTCTTTTCCAGCCAAGATGACGAGAGAGATGTCCTGGTCTTGGTAATTAGAAGACGCGTCATAGATGAATGACTGAGTTCCTTCGGCTGTTGTGAAGTCTCTTGTGTATCCACCTTCAACATCATTCAACAACTGGTTGCGCAACCTGATGTTTGCGAATGTTCCACGAATCATTACCTCGTGATTACCTCTCCTTGAACCGTATGAGTTGAAATCAACGCGAGATACATTGTTTTCTGCCAAATACTTTCCTGCAGGAGAATCAGCCTTGATTGAGCCCGCTGGGCTTATGTGATCCGTTGTTACAGAATCTCCTAGCTTTGCTAGAACTCTTGCGTCATGGAAATCAACAACAGCACTAGGAGTCATGCTCATGCCTTCAAAGTACGGCGGCTTTCTGACGTAAGTGCTCTTAGGGTCCCAACTGAAAGTGTCACCAGTTGGCGTTGGAAGAGACTTCCAACGTTCGTCACCTTCGAAGACTCCCGCGTACTGTCTATTGAACATATCTGAGTCGATAGTTGCGTCAATAGTTGCTTGAACTTCATCAGGAGTTGGCCAGATGTCTTCAAGGAAAACGTCATTTCCTTCCTTGTCTTGGCCTAGAGCCTCTTTATCAAAATCAAAATCCATGGTTCCAGCAAGTGCGTATGCAACTACTAGTGGAGGTGATGCGAGGTAGTTCATCTTCACATCTGGATTGATACGACCTTCGAAGTTTCTGTTACCAGAGAGAACTGCTGTAACAGCCAAGTCGTTTTTGTTCACTGCTTCAGAAATATCGGCATCAAGAGGACCAGAGTTACCGATACAGGTAGTGCAACCGTAACCAACTAGGTCGAAACCAAGGCCGTTGAGATCTTCGGTTAGACCCGCCTTGTCGAAGTACTCAGTGACTACCTTTGAGCCAGGTGCAAGAGATGTCTTTACCCAAGGCTTACTCTTTAGCCCTTTAGCAACAGCCTTACGAGCAAGAAGTCCAGCTGCCATCATCACTGAAGGATTTGAGGTGTTGGTGCAAGAGGTAATCGATGCGATTGCAACGTAACCGTTGTCAATTGAGAAACTCTCACCAGCAACAGGGGTTGGGTTAGAACTCTGCGGACTGTATGTCTTTATGTCTTTAGCAAAATTTTCTTTAGCTTTAGAAAGCTCAATGCGATCCTGAGGACGTTTTGGTCCGGCGATGGAAGGAACAACGGTTGACAGGTCTAGCTCAATGTACTCGCTGTACTCTGCTTCGTTATTGGCATCATGCCATAGCCCCTGTGCCTTGCTGTAAGCCTCAACAAGGTTGATCTCTTCGGTCGTTCTGCCTGTTGAACGTAAGTAATCGATTGTTACTTCATCAATTGGGAAGATTGCAACGGTTGAACCAAACTCTGGGCTCATGTTTCCGATGGTTGCACGGTTAGCTAGTGGAACTGCTGAAACACCTTCACCGTAGAACTCAACAAATTTGCCAACCACACCGTGCTTACGCATCATCTCCGTAATGGTTAGCACAACGTCTGTAGCAGTTGCTCCAACTGGAATTGAACCATTCAACTTGAATCCAACAACCTTAGGAATCAACATTGAAACTGGCTGACCTAGCATTGCTGCCTCGGCTTCAATTCCACCTACTCCCCAACCAAGAACACCAAGGCCATTCACCATTGTGGTGTGAGAATCAGTTCCCACACAAGAATCTGGGTAAGCAAGAGTTTCACCATCAAGCTCTCGCGTCATTACAGTTCTCGCAAGGTACTCGATGTTGACTTGGTGGACGATGCCTGTGCCAGGAGGAACAACCTTGAAATTGTTGAATGCTCCTTGTCCCCAACGCAGAAATTGGTATCTCTCCCCATTACGCTCGTATTCGTAAGCTACGTTGCGCTCGAAAGCATCAGGAGAACCCGCAACATCGATAACTACTGAGTGGTCGATTACAAGTTCTGCGGGTGAAAGTGGATTGATCTTCGTTGGATCACCACCTAATGTGACTACCGCTTCACGCATTGTTGCAAGGTCGACGATGCAAGGAACACCTGTGAAGTCCTGCATGATTACACGCGCTGGAGAGAACTGAATCTCAATGTCTGGTTCTGCTTTTGGAACCCAGTTAACAATGGCGTTGATGTGAGCCTGAGTAATGTTCGCGGCATCTTCGGTGCGAAGAAGGTTCTCCAAAAGAATTTTCAAGCTGTATGGGAGCTGGTTCTTTAGAACACTGTCTAATCTGAAGATTCGGTAGGACTTGCTACCCACTTCGAGGGTAGAACTGGATTTAAAACTGTTTACTTTGGACAAAGTCCGCTCCTAGCAGTGCTGAAAAAAGAATTACTTGTCCAAATTACCATCTTGTTCGGCACTGACTACTTTCTTGAGCAAAAGCCAAGAAATCCAGATCATTAGCAAGAAAAAAGGCGTTCCCATGGCTATGCGTGTAAATCCAAGGGTTACTACGTCATTTGCCAGGTACATAGGCACCTGAACAAGCAACCTGGTACAGAAAAAACCTACCCATAGCAACGTCACAAGGTTGAAGAAGTTCAGTTTTCTTCGGTTCTTGCGCCAGCTTAGCCCTTGGCTGGTCATGAACCCAACGAGGACGCCGATGATAGGAAAACGCACTAAAACGCTCAACAACAGGCCTGCTGCGTAGGCGGTGTTGGTCCAGAAACCAGTCAGGTAGAAGTCTCTGGGCTGTCCCTCGGGCCGTCTGGCTAGGTAAATTGCCAAGCCAATGCCCAAAACCGAACCAAATAGTGCTGAAGCAGGCCGCTTAGCCATGAAATGTCTGATAATCAGGCCCACCATGGCGATGGACACCAAGATGATTGACAATGTTAGGTCCTGCCAGATGGCAAAGCTCAACACGTAAACAAGACCAGGTATTGTCGCCTCAATAAAGCCTTTGACGCCACCGACGCTGTCTAGAAGGCTTTTGGCGTCGACTTTATAACCGTCATCGGTCTTTTTGACGCCATACTTCTCGGAGCTAATTTTTGGATTCTCGTCTGCCATTATTTGACCCTAGTCACGATAGAACCACTAGGCAGTTCTAGGGGAAGTATCTCTCTTGGAGGGAGAGGGGTCTCCCCTCGCCTAACGACAAGACCTCTAAAGACATCCTCGAGTTCAGCTCGTTGCTCAGGATCAGTTATGGCTGCTCCGGAGATTGTCCCTCTTAGGAGCCATCTATCCCCGCTGAAACCGAACATGCGAACCTTCTGAGTACTGCCATTAGAAGTAGGCAGCTCTGCATGAATTTCGATACCGTAAGGCCCTGGAGTTTTTTCAGTGCTCAAGTTCTGACTGGAAAGGCTCTTGAATATATCTTCAACCACTTGATCCCAAAGAGTAGAACCTTTGCTACTAGCAAAAGCTTGAACTTGAAGAACACTTTCTTTGTAGTCAAAAGAAATGGCCACCACTCTTTGCGAGCTCTCTTCAATGTCTGCTCTGACCCCAACACTAGGGTTAGGAACGAACAGCAGCGAGCCGAAATCAACTAGATCCTTAGGCGCATTGAGATCAGTGCTATCCCATGGACCTTTGTTTAGCGATTTGCTGTTTTCTGAAAAATTCAAGATTACTTCACTCCTGTCGAGCCAAAACCAGCAGTGCCTCGTTGTGAGCCTGGGAGTTCTGTAACTGAAACAAATCTAGCCTGTTCAAATTTCTGAAAGAGCATTTGGGCAACTCTGTCGCCACGAACAATCTTGAAATCTTCGTCTGAGTGATTCACGAGAGTGATGTGAATCTCTCCGCGATAGCCTGCGTCAACAGTGCCAGGGGCGTTCAGAACAGTTATTCCGTGCTTTGCTGCCAACCCACTTCTCGGGTGAACTAATGCTACGTAACCCACTGGTAGAGCTATAGATACACCAGTGTTGATTGTGTATCTGGATCTCGCTGGAATTACTGCTTCGTCAGCTGAGCGAAGGTCGTACCCTGCGTCACCAGGATTACCCATGGACGGCATCAAATCAGGTACGCAGGTTATGAGAACTTCAATAGAGGTCATGAGCGTATTCTAATTCCATGACATTACTTTCGGAGACGGTGATATACAAGGAGCGCGTTCTGCCTAGCATTTTGTTTTATCTAGCCACCATTACCCTGCCTGTTTCCTTAATTTTGGTGGCACTACCCTTCTCAGAGATAGCTGCTTTTGGGTTAGCTGCAATCTCAATCCCGATCGTCTTCGCACTTACTTGGGTGGCTGCTCCATTGATAGCAATCACATCAACGCACTTACACGTAGGAAAAGTCTCTATTGAGAGAATCCATTTAGGTAGTGTCGGAGTTATCCCAACTACTGACGCTTTCAAGGAACGCGGATATAAGTTGGATAGTCGTGCTTACACTAGGTTCCAAATCGGAGTCAGGGAACTTGTAAAAATTGAGATCAAGGATCAACTAGACCCAACCCCGTACTGGCTGATAGCCACAAGAAACCCCGAGGTCATTGCCGCTCTTCTCAACAAGCGCTAGTGGGCGCAGTCAACACAAACTGGTCCGTACTGGCCAGCCTTTTTAGCTTTTTGACTGTGGTGCTTAACAATGAAGCATTCTGAACAGGTGAACTCGTCCTCCTGCTTAGGAACCACCACGACATCCTGCTCTTCGCTGGTTACTTCGGGAATAGAAAAAGAATCGGAGTGATCGTCGGCATCGACGTCAGACGCAGCAGAGGTGCCCTCAGACTCTTTGATGGCTTCTAGGGACTCAGTGTCGTCATCGTTCTTGCGTGGAGCATCGTAATCGGTAGCCAATTACTTTCCTTTCCAATAATTCTTTTCAGCGCTGAAAGTGTCCAACACGAAGTGCATAAATGCAACCCTATTAACACTGACGAAAGGGGTATTGTCAGTTATCTCCCAGTTTGGGCGTGTCGCGGCACAGCCAAATCAAACGTAAATCCAGCAAATACAGTGAGAAACTATGCACAGAAGGAATGATAATGGCGGATTTACGTATAACTGGAGTTACCAACAACCAGCTCGAGCTTCAAGCTCCTGACGGCACACGCCATTACCTAGAGATTTCGCCTGACCTAGTAAAGGCCATCAAGTCAAAGCCAAGCAACTTGCCTTCATCGCTCACGCCTAGAGAGATTCAGGCGGAGATTCGCCTTGGCACAACGGTTGCCGAGCTTGTTGCCAAAACCGGCGCTGACGAAGATCAGGTCGCTAAGTTCGCAGCACCGATCATTACAGAGCTAAAGCACATCGTTACCTTGGCTAGGAACATAAGGCTCTCTCTTGCAGGCGATAGATTCACTGACCCAACTCAGATCGAATTCGGAACAGTCATGGACGAGCGCTTATCTAACAACCATGCGAAAGAAGTTCGCTGGGTTTCCAGAAAGTCAGTTGAAGGCGTATGGCTAGTTTCAGCTGAGTACCTGTTGAACTCAGAGCCTGGGTTCGCAACATGGTCATTCGATCCGAAGAACCTCTTTCTTGTTCCTGAGAACCAAAGCGCTCTTTTACTATCTAATGCCTCACCTCTAAGCCTGGCCGACATTTCCAAACCAGTAAAACCTCAACAAGTTATGCACCCAACAGTTACCGCGTCACAAGTTGAGCCTGAGATGGAAGTAACTACGCCAACGGCTGGTCTCACGATAGTTCCAGAATTAGCAGAGATTGAAACAACTGAAACACACACAGAGATAATCACTGTTGTTGAAACAGAAACAAGAACGACCTTCCATGTCGTCGAAGATCACCACACGCACTCAGAAGAGGACGTCGTATTCATTCACGAAGATGAAGAACTAGTCGAAGAAGTTCAAGAAGAACTCTTTGAGACAACTGAGAAATTTGCAGCCGTTGAACCAGTAGAGCCGACAGTTGAGGAACCGCAGGCTCAAGAACCAGTTGTTGAGCAACAGAAACCCCAGAGCACCTCACGATGGGCTGAAGTGCTGTTCGGAACCAAAGACGACGAAGACGATAAGTAATTAAAAGCCCAGAGCAATCAGAGGAATGCTCATCTCCTGCTGGCTAATAGATCCGTGATGCCCAATCATTTCCAAAGATTTCTTTTTCGCAAACGCGCGATGATAGAGCGCAACTTCCTTTTTTGCCATGACTACCAACTCAGGCATCAAATCAGGAAATTTGTTCTCTTGCCAGAATCCTGCATCGACTAGCATGCTCGGGGTCACAACGTAACAGCTAGCCCCAACTTCGCCCTCTAGTTTGATCATCGTTGACTCAGCTGCATCTTGGTGCTTTAGGTAGAGGAACAGCGCGCGCGTGTCTCCCCCAACATCCAATAGTTCATCCTCACCAAGAAATTCATCAATGTAAATGTGGCTTGTACGAGGAACATCTACGATGCCGTGATCTGCCGTAACAATAATGCCGTTGGCTTTGCCAAGATCTGCATACAACTTGGCGATGTAACCATCAATGCCTTCAAGTTGATTCAGCCAGGCGTGTGACTTCCAACCCTGAGCATGCGCAAGCTGATCTAGTTCTGGCACATATAGGTAAACGATTTTCTCTTGGGAATCTTTCAGCAACTCTTTTGCTTTGTCGAAGCGCTCCTCAATTGATCTAGTTCCATGGAACTTGCTACCTCGCATAGTTGCCGCAGTAAAACCGGAATCTCGATAAGCGCTGGGAGCAACGGTATGGAATTCAACTGAAGTAGAAATAGCTTTCTCCGACAAGGTTTCTAGAGTTTGGAACTGCTTAGCCGCTTCAATCGACTCCCACCCATTCAGAAGATTTCTTCTCACCCCAGCTGCACGATCAAAGATTTGGTAACCAATGAAGCCTGTCTTCCAAGGAGGCTTGGCAGTAGCAAAAGAGACAATGGATGTCGATGTTGTAGCTGGGAAGAAACACGATGCTGGGACTGAAGTTTGCGAGTTAAGGAATCCAGCATGAGCGCCTGAAGCCTTTAGATTTAACGACCCAAGACCATCTATCAGGATTACGCATACCGAGCGCTTTTTAGGCAGCCCGAGGCTGTTCTTCTCGCCAGAAACGCTCTGTAGAGCGCTTATCAACACATCGCCGAGCATCCCCAAGGTTTTAGGAGGTGCAGGTAGCATCGAAGACATACTGATAAGTCTGCCACAGCCCTTTTAGCCACTAGAAAGATCATGACTAACAAGAAGCCTGAAAACCGATTCCCAGATGAACGAATCGTGGACATTGCCCTCACCCAAGAACTAAGTGACTCATTCCTCGAATACTCATACTCAGTTATTTATGCTCGAGCCCTGCCTGATGCCAGAGACGGTCTAAAGCCTGTTCAACGCAGGATCATCTTCCAAATGGGTGAGATGGGCCTAAGACCTGACAAGGGTCACGTAAAGTCAGCTCGTGTTGTGGGCGAAGTTATGGGTAAGCTCCACCCACACGGCGATGGAGCAATCTACGACGCTATGGTGCGCATGTCCCAAGCCTTCACCCTTAGAGTTCCAATGATCGATGGCCACGGTAACTTTGGTTCCTTGGACGACGGTCCAGCAGCGTCAAGATATACAGAAACAAGACTTGCTGCAGCTGCACTGATCATGAACGAAGGCCTTGACGAAGACGTTGTGGATTTCAAACCCAACTACGACGCTCAACTCTCTGAACCTGAAGTACTCCCAGCAGCATTCCCTAACCTCTTGGTGAACGGTTCTTCTGGTATCGCGGTTGGTATGGCTACGAACATGGCCCCGCACAACATGAGAGAAGTTATTGCTGGAGCAATTCACCTTCTGAATAACCCAAAAGCCACTTCCATGGATTTGATGAAGCTCATTCCTGGACCGGATCTACCTTCCGGTGGAATCATCATGGGAACTGAGGGAATCACTGAAGCTTATGAAACCGGTCGTGGAAGCTTCAAGACTCGTGCGAGAGTCACAGTTGAAAGTGTCTCTCCTAGAAAACTCGCGCTTGTTGTAACGGAACTCCCTTACCTTGTTGGCCCAGAGAGGATCATCGAGAAGATCAAAGATGGTGTGAACAGCAAGAAGCTTCAGGGCATTTCAGATGTGATTGACCTAACTGACAGAACCAATGGTTTGAAACTTGTCATCGAATTGAAGACAGGCTTTGATCCAAACGTAGTTCTAGAGCTTCTTTACAGGTTCACACCACTTGAAGATTCATTCAGCATCAACAATGTAGCTCTTGTTGATGGCAGACCCGAAACCTTAGGCCTTAGAGACATGCTTGGCGTGTACCTGGCTCACAGAGTCGTAGTCACTAAGCGTCGCACTGAGAACCGTTTGGGCAAGAAGCTGGCCCGCTTGCACCTGGTTGAGGGTTTGCTGAAAGCAATTCTCAGCATTGATGAGGTTATCAAGATCATTCGTGCAGCCGATGAGGTTGATGATGCACGTAAGAAGTTGATGAGTAAGTTCACACTTTCAGAAATTCAGGCTGAATACATTCTTGAACTAAAGCTTAGAAGACTTACCAAATTCTCGAAACTTGAGTTAGAAGCTGAAAGTAAGGAACTTGCCAAAGAGATCGCAGAACTCAAGAAAATTCTTTCTGCTGATAAGAACTTGCGTGATGTGGTTGCAGCTGAGCTAGAAGAAGTTTCTAAGAAGTATGGTGACGACCGCCGTTCAACAATCACCGATGGTCTCACTGAGGTAAAGCCAGTTAGCTCAGCCAAGGCCGCTGCTATCGATGCACAACTTGCTGACTCCCCTTGCTTCATCGTGCTAACAGCGTCAGGTCAGGTTTTAAGAACAATCCTCGAACCTATAAAAACCGATAAACGTAGAAAGCATGATGCTCTTAGGTCTGTTATCTCAAGCACAACGAGAAGCTATATCGGCTTCCTAACTTCTGATGGCATCATGCATAGAGTTCACGCTGGTGACATTCCAGCGAGTGAAGGTGCATTCGAAGTTTCAGAATCTGTCTCAGCCAGTGAGTTCCTAGGACTAGGTAAGCAAACGAAGCTTGTCGGCGTATTCGAACTAACCGATGAAACTGTAATCGCAATTGGAACCAAGTTGGGTGTCGTCAAGAGACTAAGCGCAGACTTCTTACCTAAGACTGAGTTCGAAGTGATCTCGCTAAAGTCAGGTGACGCAATCGTTGGTGCTGAAGTGAGCACTGAGAAGGACACTCTTGTCTTTGTAACTGACGATGCGCAGCTGCTTCGCTTTGACGCAAAGAGCGTAAGACCTCAAGGTCGTGGAGCTGCAGGTATGGCAGGAATCAAGATTGCTGATGGAGCCAAAGCAATCTATTTCACATCAATCAAGGTCACCAAGGACACCCAGGTTCTAACCGCAGCAAGCAACAGTGAATCGCTTGGAGCTATGGATGCTGGTAGTGCGAAGATCACTGAGATGGCTGAGTTCCCATCTAAGGGAAGAGCAACCGGTGGTGTGCGAGCTCACAAGTTCATCAGAGATGAAAACCATCTTTACTTTGCTTATGTGGGTAACGCACCGATACTTGGGTCCGCCTCATCAGGTAAGCCGCTTGAAACACCTGAGTATCTGGCTAAGCGAGATGCATCAGGAACACCACTGAGCGCAACGATTATTTCAGCTGGTAAAGACTAAGCGTCGATTCTTTCGCGTTCGAAAGATTCTGCTTTATCAACAATGAAGTCTCTTCTCGGAGCTACTTCGTTACCCATGAGAAGTTCAAACATCTTCTCCGCTGCGGCTAAGTCATCTACTGTCACTCGGCGCAATGATCTACTCTTACGGTCCATAGTTGTTTCGGCAAGTTGATCAGCATCCATTTCACCTAGACCCTTGTAACGCTGTATCGGTTCCTGATACTTCTTACCTGCCTTAGAGAGCTTTGCAAGCAAGGCTTCAAGTTCGAGTTGTGAGTAGGTGTAAATGGTTTCATTAGGCTTTGTCCCTGGGTTCATAACCACGACTCTGTGTAGTGGTGGCACAGCTGCAAAGACGCGGCCATCTTCAACCAAAGGTCTCATGTACTTATAGAAGAGGGTTAGCAAAAGAGTTCTAATGTGCGCGCCGTCGACATCCGCATCGCTCATCAAAATAATCTTGCCGTACCTAGCAGACGCTAAATCGAAAGATCTTCCAGATCCAGCACCGAGAACTTGAATGATTGATGCACACTCAACGTTGTTAAGCATGTCTGTAATGGCAGCCTTCTGAACGTTCAGGATCTTTCCACGAATAGGCAGCAGTGCCTGGAACTCAGAGTTTCTGGCAAGCTTGGCTGTCCCTAGAGCAGACTCACCCTCAACAATGATTAGTTCTGAGTCGATGGTGTCTTGAGTTCTGCAGTCAACAAGCTTTGTCGGTAGCGAAGAGGATTCAAGAGCGGTCTTGCGACGTTGAGTCTCTTTGTGTGTTCTTGCTGAAATACGAGACTTCATCTCGTTTACTATTTTTTCAAGAACTAAAGCAGTCTGTGCTTTGTCTTCTCTCTTAGAAGAGTTGAATCTGTCTGTCAGTGCCTTAGAAACAACTGACGAAACTATATTCTTGATCGCAGGTGTACCAAGAATCTCCTTAGTCTGACCTTCGAACTGAGGCTCCGCAATTCGAACGGTGACAACTGCAGTTAAGCCAGCAGTTACATCTTCCTTTTCGATCTTCTCGTTACCGAGCTTGAACTTCCTCGAGTTGGCATCCGCCTGAGTACGAAGAACCTTCAGCAATGCTTGCTCGAATCCTTGCAGGTGAGTTCCACCCTTAGGAGTCGCGATGATGTTGACGAAGCTCTTGATCTCTGTGTCATACTCAGTCCCCCATCGAACAACTACATCAACTTCACAGGTGCGCTGCACCTCTTTGGATTCCATGTTGCCTGCAGCGTTTAGTACTGGAACAGTTTCACTGTATGCACCGTTGCCGCTTAGTCTCCATACATTGCTAAGTGGAGCATCCTTGGCTAGGAAGTCTACGAATTCAACAATTCCACCCTGGTAGAGGAATTCGTGAACAACAGGCTTGCCGGCTCTTTGATCGCTCACAGTGAGCTTCAGACCTGGAACTAGGAAGGCAGTTTGTCTAGCGCGGGCAAGAATGTCATCCAGCTCAAACTCAGCGCCTTTAACAAAGATCTGAGGGTCTGGCCAGAATCGAACACGTGAACCTGTCTTGTTCTTGGTTACCTTGCCAATTTCCCTAAGGATGCTCTTGTCTTTGAAAGGTTTGAAAGGGCTTGATGGGGCTAAAGCTTTCTTGTCATCGAAAGTGCCTGGAGCTCCTCGCTGGAAGGACATTGCCCAGGTCTTACCGTCTCGATCAACTTCAACTTCTAGACGCTCAGAAAGAGCATTGACTACTGATGCACCAACACCGTGCAAACCACCAGAAGCTGCGTATGAACCACTACCAAACTTTCCACCAGCATGAAGCTTGGTGAAGACAACCTCAACACCTGAAAGACCTGTCTTAGGCTCAATGTCCACAGGGATACCGCGTGCAAGGTCAGAAATCTCAACGCTGCCATCTTTGTGAAGAACGATGCTAATAAGCTTTCCGTGACCAGCCAGCGCTTCATCTACGGAGTTATCGATGATCTCCCATAGACAGTGCATGAGACCACGGCTATCAGTGGAGCCGATATACATTCCTGGGCGCTTACGAACCGCCTCTAGGCCTTCTAGGACGGAGAGATGGCGTGCTGAGTAATCATTTGAAGGCATGCTTCAAGCCTAAGGAACAAGCCAGAATTCACTGCTCTAGGACACTCAAGCAATGAAAAACTATTCGCAGATAGCGAAATACGGGGAAATGAGGAAGAAACAGTGGCGCATCTGTGTTGTAGTAGTTATGGAGGAACTAATGGAACAGACTGAAAGCACCAACGAAGCGGTAGAAGAGACCACGAATCTACCTGCACTAACAGCAGCGGATCGTTGCGACATTTGTGGAGCTCAGGCGTTCATCAGAGTAGTTCTAGCAACTGGCGACCTAGTTTTCTGCGGTCATCACGGAACAGCCAACAAGGACAAGCTAAAGCCGATTGCCATCACCTGGCAAGACGAGACTGACAAGCTTAACTAGTCTTCAAAAGCAATTCTTCGGCTGGCTTCAGCCAACTCATTCACATACTTAATTTGATTCGCGTTGTTCTTTGCGCCCTGAATAACATCTCCGAGAAACTTGTCTGCAAGCTCGGGATTCTTCGCAAAGACAGGACCGTGAAAAAGAGTCAGAAACGAATTCTCAACCCAAGTAATTTCTGGTAGTTGAGCTTCGCTATTTACATAACCCACCACACCATCGACATCTTTGAACTCACTCACGCGTTCAGCATGCTTAGTTGTTGACCCGTTGAGCGCTTCGAAAAGAATTTCGTAACCAGAAGAAACGGCCATAACAGGGGCGCCTGCTCTGACTCTTTCTACTAGCTTGGAAATCAAGTGAGGGTCAATCGTCTCAAGCTGACTCCAAGCATCGGCCGAACCATGTCCCAGTAAGACATAGTCGAAGTTCTCAAGCTGAGATGGCTTATGAATGTTATGAATCTCAGAACTAACACCAAACCACTGAAGCCTGCGTTGGAGGACTTCAAAGTTGGCAGCATCTCCGTTGAGATTGAGGTGACCTGGATAAAGAACAGCAAGCTTCAGTGACTTAGACACGTTCCACATCCTCAGGATCTGTGAAACCCAAGTATCTTCTGAGTCGTCGCATAGCGTCAGCGCTATAGAGAACTATCTTGATGCCATGAGTTGGTGCTGGCAAGGCAAAGAATTCATCGATGGCCTTGAAGTAGTCCTCTTCAACATTCACTGCTTCAACGCCTTTGTAAGCAAGCAGTAGAGCTGCGTCGGCATAGTTGAATCCACTTACAGTGTGAACGCCTTTGAGGTTCTTTAGATCCACAGTCCACATCCAGGAAGGATCATGAACGTCACGACCAATAGCAAAGAAAACTTGATCTTGTTCTTCTGGGAGATTGTCTATGTTCAACTGCATGCTAATTGGGTTCTGAATCAATATGAATTCACAAGGCTGACCATTTACTTCACGAATCTCACCGCGTGAAAACACTGGTGGTAACTCATTGAGAACTCGAGTTGCCAGGGCTAAGTCAAACTTGTCTCCAAGTACCTCGCGAGAGCAAGACAATGCAGCGAGTGCATCAAGAGCGAAGTGCACTCCCCTGCTTGGTAGCTGAACATTCAGTTCATGCCCATGGATAGATGCTTTTAGTTCTCTTCCACTGAGCGACACGGCTTCAGTTGCTGCTTCCGGTCTCTTAATGTTCTCTTGGTAAGTCTGTGCATACGACATGGAATCACCAACGTGTTTCGACAGTGCCTTGCCTAATCCGAAGAACTCTATGTTTTCGGGGACCTCTTGTGCAATCATCAAACAGTTTTGGTCATCGGCGTTAAGAACTACGGTTCCATAGGTTGCCTTAGCGACCTGCAACAACTTTGCACGAACAAAAGCAGGATCAACAAAGCGATCAAGTTGATCTTCGAAGACGTTCAGAATGACCGAGGTTCTTGGTTTGACTTTGTCAACGATTGATGCTGCGTGCCCTTCATCCATTTCTAAGATGGCAATCGAACCCGGAACTTTACCAAACAAATTTGCTTGTCTAACAATGGTGCTAAAGAAGCCCTGTTCAATGTTCGCAGTTGATGGGTTAGTAAACACTTCTAGTCCGTGTGCTCGAGCAATAGCAACAACCATCTTCGTTGTGGTTGATTTGCCTGCGGTGCCGGTGATTATGACAAGCCCATGCTCGAAAGATTTGAGTGTTTTGTAAACCAAATTAGGAGCAAGTTTGCTAACTACTAACCCAGGTAAAGCCGAACCGCCACCAGGTCTAACCATTCGCACCGCGAAGCGAACCAAGCGGCCAACTAGCAGTGCTGGTAGATAACGCAAGAATTAGCTCTCTTTGATGAAGTCTCTGAGCCACTGTGCACGAGACGGGTGCTTGAGCTTAGACATGGTCTTGGCTTCAATCTGTCTAATGCGCTCACGAGTAACACCGTGTTCTTCACCAATCTGGTCAAGAGTCTTCATGACGCCATCGCCGATACCGTAACGGCTTCTGATCACAGCAGCCTCACGAGGAGTCAATGTGTCGAGTAGACGCTCGATTTCACGCTGCATGATACGGAAGGCAACAGCGTCAGCTGGTTGAACCGCTTCAGTGTCTTCAATTAGATCACCGAACTCAGAGTCGCCATCTTCACCAAGTGGAGTTGATAGAGAAATAGGCTCTCGTCCGTACTTCTGAACTTCAACTACCTTCTCAGGTGTCATGTCTAGCTCTCTTGCAAGTTCTTCAGGAGTTGGTTCGCGACCTAGATCCTGAAGCAGTTGCCTCTGAACGCGAGAAAGCTTGTTAATAACTTCAACCATGTGAACTGGAATACGAATAGTTCTTGCCTGGTCAGCCATAGCGCGTGTAATTGCCTGACGAATCCACCAAGTTGCATAGGTTGAGAACTTGAAACCCTTTGTGTAGTCAAACTTTTCAACGGCTCTAATTAGACCGAGGTTACCTTCTTGAATGAGATCTAGGAATTGCATTCCACGACCGGTATAACGCTTTGCAAGGCTAACCACAAGTCTTAGGTTCGCTTCTAGAAGGTGGCTCTTTGATCTCTGCCCGTCTTTCACAACCCACTTCAGGTCGCGCTTCATGTCAGCTGTAAGTTTCTTATCTGTCGCAAGCTTTTCTTCAGCAAACAAACCAGCTTCAATTCGTTTTGCTAGTTCAACTTCAAGTTCCGCGTTAAGAAGCGCAACCTTACCAATTTGCTTTAGGTAATCCTTAACCGGGTCAGCAGTTGCCCCTGTGATGGATGTGCTTTGAACTTGAAGATCATCTTCCTCTTTTGTTGAAAGAACTAGAGCTCCTTCAGGAACTATTGGCTTGTCGTCATCTTCTTCGACATCAGGGTGTACTTCTTCAATCTCAGCGACAATGACATCAACATCCGCTTCGGCAACAATCGCCTCCGGATCTAAATCATCTTCTTCGTCATCTAGCTCTAGATCATCAATGCCTAGGCCCTTGGTAGGTGAAATCTTCTTTGGAGATTTGACAACAGCTTTCGCTGGAGTCTTCGCAGCTGCTTTTGGTGAAGTCTTCGCAGCTGCTTTTGGTGAAGTCTTGACAGCCGTCTTAGTTGCTGGCTTTGCAGTTCCCTTAGCAACTGGCTTAGCAGTTACGTTCTTTGCAACAGGCTTGGCAACAACTTTCTTCGCGGTTGCTTTAGCTGCCGGCTTGGCAGCAGGCTTAGTGGCCTTAGAAGCTGGCTTAGTCACCTTCTCAGCAGCCTTAGGAGTTGCCTTGGTTGGCTTCGCTACGAGCTTGGCAGCGGGCTTTTTAATTGTGGGCTTTGACTTTGTTGCTGTTGCCTTTGCCTTAACGGCAGGAGCTTTGGTTGTTGAAGATTTAATTGCGTTTCCTTTAGTAGTTTTCTTCGATGCCGCTTCTTTGGGTGCAGCAGCTTTCTTAACTGCAGTAGCAGAAGTCTTTGCTGGTTTTGAAGCCATGTGAACCTTCAGTGTCTAAGGGTTGACCGTATCGAAAAATTGGGTATTACGAAGACCCATGTCAAATCGGATGAATTGACTGGGTCTGTCTCCAATTATGCCACCTCCGAGTGACTTAACGGTTCAACGGAGCCAAATGGCTTACCTATTGCTAACAACCAGCAAAACAGGCTATTCATTCCCTAGATCTGGACTTTGGCCTGTACTTTCCTACGTTCCCTAGTGAAGAACACCAAGCCAACAGCAATCACAAGGAACTGAGAAGCGAATCCCCAACGGAAACTCTCAACGGTATACCTATCAACGCCTCTAGTTGGGTCATAGAGAAGGTCAATTACAAGACCTGTCAAATACATCATTGTGAACGTAGCCAAGAAGCCACCTACGTTGGCAAAACCATTTGCTGATCCCAATCGTTCCTTAGGAACAAAGTCCTTAGAGAAATCGAAGGCAATCATGGAAGCTGGACCACCGATAGAGATTAGGAGGAAGCAGGTAAGAAGCAACCACGCAGGAGACTGGCCAGGCATAGAAAGCAAAACAATCCATGCCCCAACAGTCAGGCCTACTACCCCATAAACCATCTTGGCTCTTAGATGCGGAGCTCTCGCACACACCTCAGCAATTATTGGTCCAGTAATGAATCCGAATGCAACCATTGCCGAAAGTATGAAAGCTACGAAACCTAGGGGTTGCCCTTCAGCAGTCACTAAATATGGAACCGCCCACAACAAAGAAACTGAAGTTGTTGTTGGTTGTGTGGTGAAATGTGTCCAGAAAGACATTCGTATACCAGGGATTCGAACGTTCAGAAGTAGCTGTCCCCATGCTTGTTTAAAAGAATTGACTGCGTGTGACTTACCACTGCTCGCATCTGATTCATTAGCTGTGAAGGCTATCAAGAGTAGAACAACTAGAACAGATGCGGCGGCCATGATCGAGAACGCTGATTCCCAACCTAAGTTCTGAAGCATGATCCAAAACGGCAAAGCAGAAAAGAATTGACCCGTCTGACCAATTGTTGAAACATACTGCTGCATCTTCGAAGCTTTTGATCCTGAGTACCATCCGTTAACCATTCGAATCATAGCCAGAAACGTGAAAGCATCGCCCATGCCAACAAGCATTCGACCAACAACAGCAACTTCAAGACTTGGTGCAAATGCAACTGTAAGTTGACCAACAGCCATAATGCCCGCACCGACAGCTAAGAGAACTCTTGCACCGAAACGATCAACTAAGATTCCTACTGGAATCTGCATTGCAGCATAAACAACAAGTTGGAACACAGCAAGAGTTGCCAGCTGTTGAGCGTTAGTGTCAAAACGTTCGCTTGCGGTTAGCGTCGCTACACCAAGAGAAGATCTTTGAGTAACTGCTAAGAAATATGCCAGACCCGCAACAGTGAGAACCAGCGTTGGCGAACGCTTCAGTCTTGGTCCTCTTCGTTTTCCTGTTTGTTCTTCTGGTGGCTAGCTAAATAACCTTCGAGTTCTGCAGCAATCTCGTCTGCGTCTGGGATTGCTCTCTCGCGAGGCTTGACTGAACCTAAGCCATTAGCCGAACGCTCGTTCTGGAAACTAGCTTCGAGTCCTTGAACCATGCGTGCAAGGTCTTGGTTCTCTGCCATTTGAGTTGTGATTCTGCGGAGGAACGCATCGCCTTCATCCCGAAGATCATCGGTTGGGAATACTAAGCCAAGGTGGGAACTTATTAGCTCTAAACCAGCAACGGCCGCTTGTGGAAATTCAGAGTCGGATAAATAGTGGGGAACAAGCAGAACAAAACCTGTGCTTGGAATGTTTGCCTGAGTGAGTCTGTATTCAAGAAGGTGCATGATGTTGCCAGGTACTTGAGTTCGAGGTTTCCATTCTGAATACTCAGCAATAACTTCTTTCTGGTTACCCGAAACTGTGACACCAACTGGCTTGGTATGCGGAATGGGAAAAGGGATGGCGTGTAGCCAAGTCATGTCTTCGATAACTAAAAGTGCAAACAACTGCTCAATAGCTGAAGCAAATGCTTCCCACTTGAAATCTGGCTCATAGCCATTTAGAAACAGGAATTGAGTTCCTACTTCATCTCGTACTAAATGGAGAGACAGAGATGCCGGCTGGTAGTCCTCGATGTGGTCTTGCTCGAAGTACATTACTGGTCGTCTTGAACGGTAGTCCAAGAGCTCGTCGTTGTTGAACGCCACAATGGTCTCGTACTCGAGATTGCCAAGAATGTGCTCAGATATCTGCTGCATAGAAGATCCCGCGTCAGTGAACCCTGAAATTGAGGCAAACAGGTGAAGACGCTCAGGGATGAAAATGCCTGAGTTGACGAGCGTATAAAGAGAATTAGGCCGTGCCATGTGTTCATTCTACTTTCGCCTAGATAACATGGAGTTCATGACCTCTATCTCATTCAAAGTAAGTGCATCTGTCCCTAAGTCAACCTCAGACTCAATCTCTGTTTACGGAGTTGGACTGGATGGTAAAGACCTCAAACTTCAAGGATCTGGAGCTAAGTTAGCTGGCCTGAAGTCACTAAATCTAAAAGCCTTATCAGTTTCTGGCGCATTCGAAGCAACCTCTAGGCTCAGCGTTGGCTCAACTGTGGTTGGACTAATCGGACTTGGTGGTGGCGTAACCACTCACGCTAAGGCGCGTGAAGTTGGTGGAGCAATCGGTAGAGCTTTCAACGATGTGAAATCACTCACAATTGACATACCAATTGCATCTTCCGAAATTGCTTTAGCACTTCTAGAAGGCATTGCGATCGTTCAATACGAATACAACTTATACAAGTCGGGTGAGAAGAAGTCTTCTGCTCTCAAGACAGTGAACCTTGTTACCTCGAAGACAGTGACTAAAGCAGACCTAACTAGAGTTGCAGTGCTCTCACAAGCACTGAACCAAACTAGAGACCTGGTTAACGCTCCAGGTAATGATCTCTACCCAGCGAAAATGGCTGAGATTGTAAAATCACAATCAAAAATTCCTGGTGTCACTATTGAAATCTGGGACGAGAAGAAACTTGCTAAGGAAAAATGCACAGGCATTCTTTCTGTTGGACAAGGTTCAGTTCGTGGTCCAAGACTTGTCAAGATAACTTACGCACCAGTAAAGGCAAAAGCTCATCTAGCTCTGGTTGGTAAAGGTATTACTTTTGACACTGGCGGTATTTCACTTAAGCCACCTCTAGGAATACTTGGAATGAAGTACGACATGGCAGGTGCAGCCACAATCGCTCAGGCAACCTTTGCGATTGCAAAACTAGGCTTACCAATCAAAGTAACTGCATTTTTATGCATTGCCGAGAACATGCCTTCAGGTTCGGCCACTCGGCCAACCGATGTCATAACATTCCGTAATGGCAAGACTGTGGAAATCATAAACACTGACGCCGAGGGTCGTTTGGTCATGGCCGATGGCCTGATTCTAGCTTCAGAGCTGAAGCCAGATCTATTGATCGACATAGCAACATTGACAGGTGGTGCAAGAGTGGCACTTGGAAACAGGTACACAGGTCTGATGGGTGAAGATAACGCAGTCGCAGCTATTGAGAAGGCTGCAAGTGCAGCTGGCGAACTTGTCTGGCACATGCCCCTAGCCGAAGAGCTGTTCGATCTTCTGAAGTCAGATATTGCTGACTTCGTGAACAGTAGATTGGGGAATCCTGCCGGAAGCATGCTTGTCGGCGGCTTATTCCTTCGAGAATTTGTTGGCTTGGCATCACCAAAAAGCAAGGAACGCCTCAACTGGGCACACTTGGACTTTGCCACGGCTGCCAACAACGACCTAGCCCCATACGGCTATGCCGTCAAGGGTGCTACCGGTTCTATGGTTAGAACCCTAGTAACTGTGGCTGAGCAAATGGCAGCAAAACAGAAGAAATAGTCTTCTAGTAACCTTTATAACGAACCCTTTAATCAACATCTCGCTTTGAGGAGCAAAATTGGCCGAGCATAATTTCGACGTCGTAATTATTGGTGGCGGAAGCGGTGGCTACGCTGCTGCCCTACGCAGTGCACAACTAGGTCTTTCAGTCGCACTGATCGAAAGAGACAAACTAGGTGGCACCTGTTTGCACCGTGGTTGTATTCCAACCAAGGCTCTACTTCACTCAGCTGAAGTCGCAGATGTAACTCGCGATGCTGGAGCTGTTGGCATTCAAGCAACATTCCAAGGTGTCGACATGCCTCAGGTGAACAAGTACAGAGATGGAATTGTTGATCGACTTTTCAAGGGACTAACCGGTTTAGTCGCAGCAAAAGAGATCACTGTTGTTGCTGGTGAAGGGAGACTTGTTGCTCAAAAAACCATCTCAGTAAATGGAGATCTATACACAGGTAAGAACATTGTTCTTGCAACCGGTTCTTTCAGCAAGACCCTTCCAGGTCTTGAAATCGGCGGCCGAGTAATCACTTCAGAGCAAGCTCTTCAACTTGACTTTGTTCCTAGCAAGGTTATCGTTCTTGGTGGTGGGGTTATCGGTGTTGAGTTCGCATCTATCTGGCGTTCATTCGGAACTGATGTAACCATCATCGAAGGTCTGCCCACCTTAGTCCCTAACGAAGACGCATCTGTGAGTAAGGCTATGGAGCGAGCATTCCGCAAGCGTGGAATCAACTTCAAAACTGGCGTTAGATTCCAAGGCGTTCAGCAGAGTGCTACCGGCGTTGTTGCAACTCTTGAAAACGGTGAAACATTCGACGGCGAGCTAATGCTTGTTGCAGTTGGTCGTGGACCTAACACAGCAGGCTTTGGTTATGAAGAGAATGGCATCCAGATGGATCGCGGTTACGTGCTAACCAGCGAAAGACTTGAGACATCAGTGCCTGGTGTTTATGCAGCGGGAGACATCGTTCCAGGACTTCAGCTGGCTCACCGTGGTTTCCAGCAGGGTATCTTCATTGCTGAAGAAATTGCAGGTCTTCGTCCAGCAGCTATCGACGAGCTAGGTATTCCAAAGGTTACCTACTCAGAGCCTGAGATTGCATCAGTTGGCCTTACCGAAGCAAAGGCTGCTGAAGTACACGGACAGGACAACATCTCTGTCTATGAATACAACCTAGGTGGAAACGGCAAGAGCCAGATCCTAGGAACTGCAGGTTTCATCAAGTTGATCAGAAAGAACAACGGCCCAATAGTTGGAATTCACATGATTGGCTCCCGCGTCGGAGAACAGATTGGTGAAGCACAACTTATCGTCAACTGGGAAGCATTCCCTGAGGAAGTTGCTTCCCTTGTTCACGCCCACCCGACCATGAACGAAGCTATCGGTGAAGCCCACATGGCTTTGGCTGGTAAACCACTTCACGCACACGCCTAAACTAGTAATTGCCCACAAGGAGTAAAAAATGAGCGAAGTTAAACTTCCAGCGCTTGGTGAAAGCGTTACTGAAGGAACCATCACTAGATGGCTGAAGAAGGTTGGCGACACTGTTGCAATCGATGAAGCACTAGTTGAGGTATCAACCGACAAGGTCGATACAGAAATCCCATCTCCAGTGGCTGGTGTTTTGCAGCAGATCCTTGTTCAGGAAGATGAAGTTGCTCTAGTAGGCGCAGTTCTTGCAATCATCGGTGACGGTGTTGCTTCAAGCACTCCTGTAGCAGCTGCCCCACCGGTAGTTGAAGCTCCAGCACCAGTGGCGGCTCCTGTTGCTCCTCCAGTAGTTGCTGCTCCTGTTATTGCTCCAGTTGTTCAGGCACCAGTAGCTCCTCCAGTTGCACCTGTAGTAACTCCTCCAACTCTTCCTGTATTTACTCCTCAGGTTTCAACACCTGTTGCTGCTCCTGTTACTCCTGCAGCAACTAGTTCGGATCCAAGCTACGTCACACCTCTAGTTCGTAAATTGGCTGCCGAGTCTGGCGTGAACCTTTCAAGCGTTGCAGGCACGGGTGTTGGCGGCAGAATTCGTCGTGAAGACGTGCTAACAGCAGCAAGCGGAACGTCTTCTGCTACTGCAGTACACACTCCTGCTCCAACTGCTACTCCATCTGCGCTTCGCGGAACAGTTGAGCCAATGTCAAGACTTCGTAAAGTCCTTGGTGAGCGTGCAGTTGCTTCAATGGTTTCTAGTGCGCAACTGACAACAGTTGTTGAAGTTGATGTGACGAAGATTGCTCAACTGCGTACAAAGGTCCAGGCTGAGTTCACATCTAAGACTGGCGTAAAACTAAACTTCATGCCTTTCTTCTTCTTGGCTGCTGCAGAGGCTCTTCGCACAAACCCGAAGATCAACGCAGCTATCGATGGGGAGAACATTGTCTACCACGCAACAGAGAACATCAGCTTTGCTGTTGACACAGAGCGGGGTCTGCTAACTCCAGTTATTCGTGACGCTGCAACTTTGAGCCTTGGCGTAATTGCTCAACAGATCGCAGACATGGCCGCCAGAACTCGTGAAAACAAGTTGAAGCCAGACGAGCTTTCAGGTGGAACCTTCACATTGACTAACACAGGTTCAAGGGGCGCATTGTTTGATACTCCTGTTGTATTCCTTCCGCAGTCAGCCATCCTAGGAACAGGTGTTGTTTCAAAGCGTCCTGTTGTAGTTACTGATGAGAATGGTCAAGACAGCATTGCTATCCGAAGCATGGTTTATCTAGCTCTTTCATACGATCACAGAATCATTGACGGTGCCGACGCAAGCAGATTCTTGGTTGAAGTAAAAAACAGACTTGAAGATGCAAACTTCCAGGGCAACTTCGGTTTCTAATAGATTTTAGCTAACAAGACTTTGGTCTTATCTGACCAAGCATCAACTCTGAAGTATTTACCATCGCAAGAACGCTTGAGCTTTAGCTGAAGTAATCCCCCAAGCCTCTGGCTTGATGCGACAACGAATTCTGTTTCCTTAATCGATACACGTTTAAGTTTCTTGGTTGATCCGAGTATCTCTTCGCCTTGGTTCAATTCAATTTCACACACCTTTGCTAGCCGTTCGAGAGGTTGACTCTCAACAACAGCAGCTTGAGTTGAAATGCTCTTCGGAATGAGATTCGCACCTACAACTAACGCTGCCAGACCTGCAATTGCGAGTAGTGGTTTCGTCCTCAGTCTGGATCGTCCTTGTTCGAATCCTGAGATAGCGTTCAGCACAACTGATTCATTTTTGGTTTCTCGAAGAGCTGTAATGACACTCTTGGTGTCTGTTGATCCTATGAGTATTGCCACTCGGGAATTGCGAAGGCGAACTGGGGATGCCTCATGCTTCGACAGTGCACTAAGAAGCAATGGCCAGACTCTGCGCTTACTTGGCACGAGTAACAATTGATCTAGTCCAAGCCCCCTCCTGTCTTTGACCAGCCAGAGGTGGCCGTAACGGCTTATCTTGGCTCTCTTCATCACCGCAAAATGCCTTAGAGCAGGCTTCTGAAAGGAGAACATGCCTAATTCTTTCCTTGACGGTTCAGAATATGGGGACTCTAGATACCCTGTGTTCATAACTCTCGAGTCATTTGAAGCTGTGGATGGGATTTAGAATTGAGACATGCCCATCTTCGAAGTTCTAGGTCTAGCACCTAATTTTGTCGATTATCAAGAAGCTTGGGACATTCAAAGGCAAGTCCACGCAGAGGTGGTTAGTGGAGAAAGACCTAACACTGTGCTTCTGCTAGAACACGATGGTGTCTACACAGCTGGTAAGCGAACAGAAGATGAAGAGCGTCCACTTGATGGAACTCCAGTTATCGATGTGGACCGTGGTGGGAAGATTACCTGGCATGGACCAGGTCAGCTTGTCGGCTATCCAATCATGCGCCTTCCTGAACCCATTGATGTTGTTGGTTATGTCCGCTGGTTAGAGCAGGTACTAATCGACTCAATAGCTGAACTTGGCTTACATACTGAGAGAGTTGCTGGTCGTTCTGGAGTGTGGGCTCCTGTTGGTGATACGCATGTGAAAATTGCAGCCATCGGCATTCGAGTTGCTGAGAAAGTAACCATGCACGGCTTTGCTATGAACTGCAACAACTCCCTTGACGCTTATGACACCATAATTGCCTGCGGAATCAAGGACGCGGCAACAAGTACGATTAGCAAGTTACTAAACCGTGAGGTTACTCCAGCAATGGCTGCCGAGATTATTCAAAAACGTCTAGTTGAAATAGAGAAGGTCTCAAATTGAGCGAAGAGCCAGTAGCACCAAAGCGAATGCTTAGGGTCGAAGCCCGTAACGCTGAAGTTCCTATTGAACGCAAGCCTGAGTGGATCAAGACCAAAGCAAAGATGGGTCCTGAGTACCAAGCTCTACACACTCTTGTAAAGACAGAAAACCTGCACACGGTTTGCCAAGAAGCAGGCTGCCCAAACATTTTCGAATGTTGGGAAGACAGAGAAGCGACCTTCCTCATAGGTGGAGCACAATGCACGAGACGATGCGACTTCTGTCAGATTGATACCGGTAAGCCAGCGAATCTAGATCCTGACGAGCCGCGAAGAGTTGGCGAGTCTGTAAAGAAGATGCAGCTACGCTACTCGACTGTTACTGGTGTAGCCCGTGACGATCTTCCTGATGAGGGTTCCTGGCTATATGCAGAGACAATTCGGCAAATTCACAAGCAATCCCCTGGCACCGGTGTTGAGATTCTGATTCCAGACTTCTCAGGAAAGCCAGAACTACTTCAGAAGATTTTCGATGCGAAACCAGAAGTATTTGCACACAACGTTGAAACAGTTCCTAGGATCTTCAAACAGATTAGGCCTGCATTCACCTATGACAGATCGTTAGATGTCATTACACAAGGTCGTACCGCGGGTATGGTAACCAAGAGCAACCTGATTCTGGGAATGGGTGAAGAGATAAGCGAAGTGGTTCAAGCTCTTCAGGATCTCTACGATGCTGGGACAGACATCATCACGATCACTCAGTACCTAAGACCAACTGTTAGGCACCATCCAGTTTCTCGTTGGGTCAAACCTCAAGAATTTGTTGAACTCAAAGAGATTGCTGAAGGTATGGGTTTTCTAGGGGTTCTTAGCGGACCACTAGTAAGAAGTAGTTACCGCGCAGGACGACTATGGGCGCAGTCCATGATCAAACGTGGCGAGACCATACCTGAACATCTACAACATCTAGCAGAGGCGGCTGCCAAAGACGGCTTCAGCCAAGCAGTAAAGTAAGAACGACGAAAAGGTTCATCAAATGGCAAAAAAAGAAAAAGCACCAAAGCAGGGAAAAGTCAAGAAACCTAAGGGTAGAGGCATGTTCTCCCAATTCAGAGAGCAGATGGCATTCCTGAAGGAAGCTGACCCTAAGGCACTACCGATGGGCATCCTCTTCGGTTCATTGATGTTTGTTTTCATTACCGGAGTTGGTGTAATCCTGACTGGTCTTGCTTTCCTAGGCATGGTTATTTGGGTTATCTTGGCAATCGTTACTGCGTATCTAACCGTTCTCCTGACATTGACTAGAAGAGCCAACACAGCAATCTTCAAGAAGTACGAAGCCGAACCAGGCAGGCTTTCAATCACTGTTGGCACATTAACTCGTAGACGCTGGAAGGGAACTAACCAGCCAGTTGCCGTGAATGCAAGAACCAAGGACATGGTCTTCCGGATTGTTGGGCCTGCTGGAGTCGTTCTAATGGCAGAAGGCCAAAAAACTAGCGCTAGAGCACTACTCGAAGATGAGCGTCGCAAGGTTCAAAGACTCGCTTCAGGTGTCACAGTGCACACCTTCTACAGCGCTCAGGACGGCGAGGGTGTACCCCTAGGTCAGCTACACAAGAAGATCTCAAGACTTAAGAGAAGCCTAACCAGAGCTGAAATCACCGCCGTTCAGAACCGATTATCTTCAATAGATAGCCGTTCAGGGCTACCGATACCTAAGGGTATTGACCCAATGAAGGTAAGAGCCTCACGCCGTATTCAGTAGGTTTCCAAGGTTTTACAATCCCGAAACATTCGTTGGTGTTTTCTACCCCGTCAGCCCTATAAAGTTGTTTTGAGCGTAACGGAACGTTCGATCCCACAAAACCTTTGAAGGGCTTACCCTATGTTTAAATCAGCATCCGAGGTCATCAAGTACATCAAAGATGAAAACGTCAAGTTCCTAGACGTTCGCTTCACTGATCTGCCTGGTGTCCAGCAACACTTCAATCTTCCAGTTAGCCAGATCGACGAGGACTTCTTCGTCAACGGTCAGCTATTCGATGGATCATCTATTAGAGGTTTCGCTTCTATTCACGAGTCAGATATGCAATTGATTCCAGATGTGACAACCGCTTACCTTGATGCATTCCGAGTTGAGAAGACCCTAATTATCAACTTCGACATTTACAACCCACGTAATGGCGAGATCTACCACCGTGACCCACGCCAGGTTGCCAAGAAGGCTGAGGCTTACCTTGCTTCAACCGGTATCGCTGACACGGCATTCTTTGCCCCAGAAGCAGAATTCTTTATATTCGATGAGGTTCGCTTCGAGTCAAAGTCAAACACCGCATTCCACTTCGTTGACTCAATTGAAGGTGCATGGAACTCAGCTCGTGAAACAGAATCGGATGGTGGTCGCAACCTAGGTAACAAGACCCCATACAAGGGCGGTTACTTCCCTGTTTCACCGGTGGATCACCTAGCTGACATCCGCGATGAAATCGTTCTAAACCTAGAAAAAGCTGGACTTGTTGTTGAGCGCAGCCACCACGAAGTTGGAACTGCTGGTCAGTGTGAAATCAACTACCGATTCAGCACCTTGGTGCAGTCTGCAGATGACGTTCTAAAGTTCAAGTACATCGTCAAGAACACCGCATACAACTACAACAAGACAGCAACCTTCATGCCTAAGCCACTTATGGGTGACAACGGTTCGGGTATGCACGTTCACCAGTCACTATGGAAAGATGGCAAGCCATTGTTCTATGACGAGAACGGCTACGGTGGACTATCAGATATGGCTCGTTGGTACATCGGTGGTCTACTAAAACACGCTCCTAGCCTGCTTGCGTTCACCAACCCAACTGTAAACAGCTACCGCCGTCTAGTTCCTGGTTTCGAAGCTCCAGTGAACCTTGTTTACTCAGCTGGTAACCGATCAGCTGCAATTCGTATTCCAATGACTGGAACTAACCCGAAGGCGAAGCGCATCGAGTTCCGTGCACCAGATGCATCAGGAAACTCATACCTAGCCTTCGCTGCCATGTTGATGGCTGGTCTTGATGGAATCAAGAACCGTATTGAGCCTCACGCTCCAGTGGACAAGGATTTATACGAGCTGCCACCAGAGGAAGCTAAGAACATCCCTCAAGTTCCAGGTTCTCTAGAAGAAGTCCTAAAGGCCCTTGAGAGCGACCACGAGTACCTGCTAGCAGGAGATGTATTCACCAAGGACCTAATTGAGACTTGGATTGATTACAAGCGCGAGAAGGAAATCAAGCCATTCGCTCAGAGACCTCACCCATATGAGTTCGAGCTTTACTACGGCGTTTAGTTTCTAAAGAAATAGCGGGTCACTTATTTAGTGACCCGCTTTTTCTATAACTAGGCGAAGAAGACTCTTTCGAATACTTGCCTCGATCTTCTGGTGTGGGCAAGGTAGTCCTCTTCCAACGTACTTGCCGATCCGCGAGGATACTCAAGAATTCTTGCCATGCCTTCTAGTTGTCTTCTATCCAATGACAAGACATCAGAAAGCTTATTGGACCAAAGAACGCCTGATGATCTAACTCGACTGGTCAGTATCCATGCATCTCGTAAAACCTTAACTTCATGCTCTTGCATTAAGTCGCAACTAACTAACGCGTCAAGAGCGTCAAGAGTTCGTGGCGTTCTGATTTCTGGGTGTTCATTGCCGTGCTTCAATTGCATTAACTGAACTAGCCACTCAATGTCCGAAAGAGAACCTCTGCCTAGTTTTAGATGTCTCTTCGGGTCAGCTCCTTGAGGCAAGCGTTCTGTTTCAATGCGGGCTTTGATTCGTCGAATCTCGACTACAGACTTCTCAGCTAATTCTTCTGGATAACGGTACTTGTCGATGACCTCATTGAATTCGGTAACAAGTGTTTCACTTCCGTAGATTACTCGAGCCCGAAGCAGAGCTTGGTTCTCCCAGATGTCACCCCATCGGCTGTAGTAAGCACGATAAGAATCGATAGATCTTGCAACCGAACCGTTCTTACCTTCTGGACGTAGGTCCATATCTATCTGGAACTCAAGTTGGGGATCAGTAACCAATCGGTGAAGTTCAGAAATGATTCGCTCAGCTTGCTTCTGCGTACGCTCAGAGTCGCTATCTTGGTCGTTTCGATAAACAAACATCAAATCAGCATCGCTGCCAAATCCGAGTTCTTGCCCTCCAAAGCGACCCATTGCTACGATGCCGAAATCGATGGAAGCTGTGCTCTCCTGCTCTATTGAAAGCTTGACTGCAGAGGTGAGTGTCGACAGATACCACTCAGTCAAATCCGACAGACCATTGGCTATCTCAAGAATGGTTAGTTCACCTACAACTGCACCTAGAGCAAGACGCAAAGTCTCTCTTCTTCTTATGTGTCTAACAGCCTTAGAAAAATCGTCCAGGTTCGAATGTCTATTAGCTAATGCGGAAGACTGCGCATTGAGATCCTCAAGGCTTGTTGGCTTCAGTGAATCTGGATCTTCAAACCAGGCAGCACCTTCTGGAATTAGTTCAAGTAGAGATGTCGCAAGTCTGCTATTCGATAGTGCAATACTGAGACGTTCTGCTGCACCTGAACTATCTCTGAGCATTCGTAGATACCAGTGCGACTCCCCAAGGTTCTCGCTCAATCTTCGAAAAGCAAGAAGTGCAGAGTCTGGATCTGTACCTTCGGAGAACCACTGAAGTAGCACGGGGAGCAATTGCTTCTGAATCTGTGCTCTACGGGTAAGACCAGAGGTCAGAGCCTTGATATGTTGCAGCGCACCTTCAGGGTTTTGGTAGCCGATAGCAAGAAGTCGATCAGTGGCTTGCTCGTTGGATAGTTCTAGTTCACCTCCGGCTTTGGAAACTGCGGCAAGCAGTGGTCGGTAGAAAATTCTTTGATGTAGAGCTCGAACTTCAAGTTTTACTTCAGCCCAGATTGATTGCAACTCTTCAGCGGTCCAGTCAAGATTTACTGACCTAGCGATAGAGCGTTGCTCCTCTTCGTCAATCGGCATCAGATGAGTTCTTCTCATCTTCGACATCTGAATTCGATGTTCGAGAACTCTGAGAAACTTATAGTGTCCAGCGAACTCGGCAGCTTCGACACGACCCATATAACCTCCGCTCGATAACTCATCAATTGCGGTGAGAGTGTCTGCCGCTCTAACAGTTGAATCAGTTCTTCCGTGAACCAATTGCATTAGTTGAACAGTGAATTCGATATCTCTAAGTCCGCCCGGACCAAGCTTTATCTGGCGATCGACTTCATCTAGAGGAATGTTACCGCTAACCCTTTCACGCATCTTTTGAACAGACTCAACAAAGTTCTCTCTTTGAGTCGATTCCCACACCAACGGGTTCATTGCATCGAAGTATGCCTTGCCAAGTTCCTTATCCCCTGCCATTGGTCTAGCTTTTAGTAATGCTTGGAACTCCCAGTTCTCTGCCCACCTGGAGTAATAACTAATGTGAGAGTCTAGAGTACGAACAAGAGATCCAGCTTTACCTTCTGGTCTTAGATTCGCATCGACTTGCCAAAGTGGAGGTTCAGGATTGGTGGAGTCAATTGCTCGCATCATTCGAGTGGCAAGCCTTGTGGCTACTTCGAGCATTCTCGATGTCTCAATTGAAGAATCTTTTGCTTCTGCTACGAAAATCACATCGACATCGCTGATGTAGTTGAGCTCTCCCGCGCCACCTTTTCCCATTCCAATAACCGCAAGCCTTGTGGCCATTACCTCATCTTGACTAAACAGACCATGGTCGGAGGTGAAGAAAAGTTCTGTGCGCGCAATAGCAAGTCCTGCTTCTAAAGCTGCCGCAGCAATGTCGGCTAAGGCTAGAGAAACTCTAGGCTGCACAGACATTGGATCTACTGCAGACAAATCGAAAATCGCAATCTTCACAAGCGCAGTTCGATAGGCCTTTCTCAGGGAAGTTATCTGCTGGGCACTACCCTGAGTCGAATCGGCTACTGCTGAAAGCAAGAGTGCTTCATAACCTGCGCGATCTAATAACTTTGTTTCCTTTTCAAACTCTGAGAGAACCGAAGGGTTTAGTTGCACGAATTCGGCTAGAGCTGAAGAAGCTCCAAAGAGTTTGCACAGCCTTAGCGCAGCTTCCTCTTTTGCGAGCACTCTCTTGACCGCGGATTTGTTATCCCTTGAGATTCGAATCAGATAATCAAGTGCCTGGTCTGGGTTAGAGCTCTTACTAATGGCTGAAAGTGAAGATCTTCCAACATCGCCAACTAAGGAGACGAGTTCATCAAGTTTGGAAATCGTGCCATCGAGATCTGTGAAGCCATACTTGGCAAGCGAAGCTAGCGCTCCGCTGGATCTTGGAGTGGACATTAGAGAACTTCGAGGTTTGTCTTCAATTCGTAAGGAGTTACCTGTGAGCGATAGTCGCTCCACTCCTTGCGCTTATTCGCAAGAACATAGCTAAACACTTGCTCACCTAGAACTTCAGCAGCAAGCTCAGAGTCTTCAAGCAATCTGATTGCGTGGTCAAGACTTTGCGGAAGTGCTTGAATTCCCATTGCACGACGTTCTGAATCTGAAAGATCCCAAACGTTGTCTTCTGTTTCAGCAGGTAGTTCATAGTTGTTTTCAATTCCTTTGAGTCCAGCTGACAATAACAACGCGTAAGAAAGGTATGGGTTCGCAGCAGAGTCAATAGCGCGATATTCAATGCGAGCCGAGTTACCCTTATTTGGCTTGTATAGCGGCACACGAATTAGAGCAGAGCGGTTGTTGTGTCCCCAGCAAACAAATGATGGAGCTTCTCCTCCACCCCAGAGCCTTTTGTATGAATTCACGAACTGGTTAGTAACCGCAGTGATCTCTGGAGCATGTCGCAAGATACCCGCCATGAAAGCCTTGGCTGTCTTTGACATGTGGTACTCACCCGATGGGTCATAGAATGCGTTAGTGTCACCTTCAAACAGCGACATGTGAGTGTGCATACCTGAACCAGGGTGCTCGGTAAATGGCTTTGGCATAAACGTTGCATAAACACCCTGCTCGATGGCAACTTCCTTGATGACAGTTCTAAAAGTCATGATGTTATCGGCCATAGTAAGGGCGTCCGCGTAGCGCAGGTCGATCTCGTTCTGACCTGGCCCGCCTTCGTGGTGGCTGAACTCAACTGAGATACCCAGTTGTTCGAGCATGTTTACAGCTCGTCTTCTAAAGTCGTTTGCTGTGCCACCAGGGACGTTATCGAAGTATCCTGCCTTATCGACTGGTACTGGTCCTTCAGGACCAATCTGAGAAGACTTAAGAAGGTAAAACTCAATCTCTGGGTGAATGTAAAAAGAGAAGCCTAAGCTGGCAGCCTTATCTAAGGCCCTTCTCAACACGTTTCTAGGGTCAGCTGCCGCTGGAATGCCATCGGGGGTCGTGATGTCACAGAACATGCGTGCAGTTGGCTCTATTTCGCCGCGCCAAGGCAGAATCTGGAAGGTTGAAGGGTCTGGCTGGGCCAACATATCGGCCTCGTAGGAGCGAGATAGGCCCTCAATGGCAGAACCATCGAAGCCGATGCCTTCGGCGAAAGCTCCCTCTACCTCAGCAGGTGCGATAGCCACAGATTTGAGGGTTCCAGCCACGTCAGTGAACCAAAGCCTTACAAATTTGACGTTTCGTTCCTCGATCGTACGAAGTACGAAATCGCGCTGCTTGTCCATGAAAAAACCTTTCAATTACCTCCTACTAGGCTAGTGGTTATGCCCGTAGTTCGCCTAGCCCTAGCCCAAACCAACCCCACCGTTGGAGCCATCGCTGGCAATATGGCCAATGTCTTGGAAACCATTGAGGAAGCAGCTCGAAGAGGCGCTGACATAGTCGTATTCGGCGAAATGGCAGTAACGGGATACCCAATTGAAGATCTAGCCACCAGAGAGTCCTTCATCTTGGACTCAGAGCTCGCAGTTCGTGAGTTAGCCCAAGACCTAGTCAAGAAGAACCTAGGCCACATTTTAGTTGTTATTGGGCATCCATCAATGGCTTCAGCTCAAGATCAGACCGGGTGGGCCATTGCTCACAACTCAGCAACGGTACTGCGTGATGGGAAGGTGCTTGGGAAATACAACAAGCATCACCTGCCGAACTACTCAGTCTTTGATGAGTACAGAACATTTGTCTCAGGCGATGAGCTTCTCACCTTTGAACACAAAGGTCTTAAGTTTTCAACAGTCATCTGCGAAGACATTTGGCAATCAGGTGGACCTGTTTCAAAACTTTCTCAAGCACACACCGATGTTGTGCTTATTATTAATGGTTCCCCGTTCGAAATAGACAAAGACGACACGAGGCTCAAGCTCGTTTCTGATTTAGCCAAGAAACACAACTGCGCAGCAGCCTACGTCAATCTTGTTGGCGGCCAAGACGATTTGGTCTTTGATGGTGACAGCATCATGGTCGACAGCAAAGCAAGAATGATTGCTCGCCTAAAGCAGTTCAAGACCGACCTTGTGTGCATTGACATCGAAGCCAAGGATGACATCAATGTGGTTGATGAGCATCACCTAACCAAGCCCAATGACAGTTGGCAAACCTGGAATGCTCTAGTTCTTGGTCTTAGAGATTACGTGCACAAGAACAACTTCAAATCAGTTGTACTAGGACTAAGCGGTGGAATTGATTCAGCTATTGTTGCAACCATCGCGGCTGACGCAATCGGAGCAGAGAACGTCTATGGCGTATCAATGCCAAGTAACTTCTCATCAGAACATTCCAAGGATGACGCTGAAGATCTAGCTAGTCGCAGAGGAATCAACTACCAGGTTCAGCCGATTGCAAACTTAGTTGCACCTTTTGAGAGTCAGTTAGCTCTTGAAGGTTTATCAGTTGAGAACCTGCAGGCACGTGTTCGTGGAGTGATTCTCATGGCACTGAGCAACAAGTTCGGACACCTCACTCTCACCACAGGCAACAAGACTGAACTGGCTGTTGGTTACTCGACTATTTACGGCGACACCGTTGGTGGCTATAACCCTCTCAAAGATGTTGAGAAAACTTTAGTTTGGGAATTAGCAAGATGGCGAAATGAATATGCCAAGTTAAAAGGCGAGATCGAACCTATCCCGCAGAACTCAATCGATAAAGCTCCTTCAGCTGAACTTAGACCTAACCAGTTAGATCAAGATTCACTTCCTCCATACGATGTCTTGGATGCAATACTCGACGCCTATGTCAACAGACGTAAGTCATCTGGCGAGATAGTTCGCTACGGGTTTGATGAAGTTCTAGTGAACAAGGTGCTCACATTGGTAGACCGTTCTGAGTGGAAGAGAAGACAGTCCGCCATTGGACCAAAGATCACAGGCATGGCCTTTGGCCGCGACAGACGTTTGCCGATTACTAACAAATACAAGGGATAATTCATGCACGACATTTCGCCAAAGGTAGTTAGAACTGGAACTCTTCTTGAATTCAAGAAGGCTGGGAGAAAGTTCTCCGCTCTAACTTCGTATGATTCACTGACCAGTGGAATCTTTGATGAAGCAGGTATCGATGTTCTTCTCGTTGGAGATTCAGCAGCTGATAACGTTCTTGGCTACGAAACTACGTTGCCAATCACAGTCGATGAAATGATTCCATTTGGTAGAGCAGTGTCGAGAGCTGCTACCAGAGCTCTTGTAGTAGTTGACATGCCTTTTGGAAGCTACGAGTCAGGTCCTGAAGAAGCTTTACAGAACGCAATCAAGATCATGAAGCTCTCTGGAGCTGGTGCTGTAAAACTTGAAGGTGGCATTAGAAGCGTCTCGCAGATCAAGGCATTAGTCACTGCAGGCATTCCTGTGATGGCACACATCGGTTTCACACCCCAGTCAGTTCATTCACTAAGCGGTGCGAAGGTTCAAGGTCGTGGAGACAGCGCGCAAGCTCTGATTGACGATGCACTAGCTGTTCAAGACGCTGGAGCTTTTAGTGTTGTTTTAGAACTAGTTCCTGCCACACTTGCAACACAAGTGAGCAAGATGCTAGAGATACCAACTATTGGCATTGGAGCTGGTGCTGGAACGGATGGGCAGATACTTGTCTGGACAGATTTCGCAGGTTTATACCCAGGTAAGCCTCGCAAATTTGTGAAACAGTACGCAAACTTGAGAGAAACACTTCTTGAGGCTGCCTCCCAATACAGGCAAGAGGTATCTGATTCGACGTTCCCTGCTTCGGATAATTCCCACGAGTAAAAGCTCCTAGTTACTCGCCCCTAGGCATCTGGGCCTGTCCAACCCTTTCCCTGCTCGTCCTCTTCAGTCCAAGCTTGAGATCTATATCTCAGTATTTCTAAAGCATTCTCTGCTTCTTCTCTAGTCGCGAAAGGGCCTATGCGATAAAGCGCTAATGCCTGCTTTCCCACCTCAACACTTATTGTTTTGGTGTTGAACCAGTACTCGGTTTCGTGTTCTTCGCTAATTTGTTGGCTCCTCTTGTGTTTCACTTCTGAGCATACAGAGGCTAGGTACCTAGTATGGAGTTATGCCTAGAGATGCTAAAACTGGAAACCTAATTCCCGGTCGCATCTCTCCCAAACTCGATGTTCCTAAATCTATTGTTAGGCCAGAGTATGTGGGTAAACCAGCGCCTGCAAAGTTCACAGGGACCAACGTGAAGACTCCAGAGCAAATCGAGAAGATCAGACATTCGGGGAAAATTGCAGCACAGGCTATTGAGCTAGTAGGTAGCAATGCCAGGCCTGGTATCACAACCGATGAGCTAGACAAGATAGCTCACCAGTTTCTGATTGATAACGGAGCCTATCCTTCGACACTTGGCTACCGAGGTTATCCAAAGTCCATCTGCTCGTCTCTCAACGAAGTGATCTGTCACGGGATTCCTGATGACACTGCCCTAGAAGATGGAGACATCCTCAACATAGACATCACTGCATACATCGATGGTTTTCATGGTGATAGCAATCAGACGTTCTTAGTTGGCGAAGTAAAACCTGAGATTGCTCTGCTTGTTGAGAGAACAAGAGAAGCCTTAGCAAGAGGTATCTCAGTTGTTGCTCCTGGACGTTCAGTGAATCTAATTGGAAGGGCCATTGAGTCATACGCCAAGAGATTTAACTACGGGGTGGTTAGAGATTTCACCGGCCACGGAATAGGTGAAGCTTTTCACAGTGGCCTAATCATTCCTCACTACGATTCAGCACCTATGTATTCAGATGAAATGAGGGCTGGCATGGTTTTTACCATCGAACCAATGCTCACACTTGGTACACACCAGTGGGACATGTGGCCTGATGGCTGGACCGTTGTTACCAAAGATAGAAGCATTACCGCACAGTTTGAACACACCATTGTCGTCACTGATACAGGTGCCGACATTTTGACGCTGGCATAAGGAGAACAAATGGCAAGAAGAGCTATTGGAATAGACATCGGTGGCACCGGAATCAAAGGTGCCTTAGTAGATGTGAAGTCCGGCAAGCTATTGAGCGAGCGACTTAGATACGCAACTCCTGAGGGTGGAACACCAAAAGCGATCGCTCACACGCTCAAGGATCTTATATCCAAGCTTCCTAAGGCAGAAGGTCTGCCGGTTGGTATCTGTTTCCCTGCTGTAGTGAAAAATGGAGTGACAAAGTCTGCTGCCAATGTTTCTAGTGACTGGATAGATCTTGATGCAGATCGCTTGTTCGAAAAGGAGCTCAAAAGAACAGTTCATGTTCTAAACGATGCTGATGCAGCAGGATTAGCTGAAGCGAAGTTTGGTGCGGCCAAGAACGTCAAAGGTCTCGTAGTCATGACAACTCTTGGCACTGGAATTGGAACGGCTCTGATTTACAACGGCAAACTCATTCCTAATGCAGAGTTAGGACATCTAGAAATCGATGGAATAGATTACGAAACTAAGGCGGCCTATTCGGCAAAGGAAAGGGATGGTCTTAGTTGGGAGCAATGGGCTAAACGACTGCAGAAGTATTACAGCAAGCTAGAGGCTTACCTCACCCCTGATCTGTTTATTGTTGGCGGCGGAGTCTCCAAGGAGCACGAAATGTTCATACCGCTTCTAAGGCTCAAGACCAGGATTGTGCCGGCAACTAACAGAAATAGTGCTGGAATCTTAGGAGCAGCCCACTGGGCTAAAAAGAACACTATTGATTAGTGGAGGGGTCGGCCGATACGCCGGGTTCTGTACCTTACGGTGACGGCCATCTATCTAGCGACATTGTTACCAATGCCATCAAGCGGTCTACCCGAAGACTTGAACTAGCTGCTCTCAAACGCCTTCTGTATGACCTTGCTCCGAGCGAGGTTTACCTAGCCGCCCTAGTCACCTAAGACGCTGGTGGTCTCTTACACCACCGTTTCAGCCTTACCACTTACGTGGCGGTCTACTCTCTGTTGCACTTTCTTGCGGTTTACACCGAGTGGGTGTTACCCACCACTCTGCTATGTGGAGCCCGGACGTTCCTCGTTAGCTTACGCTACCGCGACCGTCTAGCCGACCCTTCCTCAATAAGAGTAATAGAGATGGGTTAGTGGCGAAACCCTTAGAGATGACTGGTTTGATTTACGACGCTTATTTCAGCGGCTTCATCTCCCCAGAATCTAACTATGCTAATCGAACATGGAGCAATGCTTGTTCGCCAGTAAGCAGGCCAACCTGCTTGCAAAGCGCTTTTCAAAAACCCTCTAATGGGCATCACATGGGAAACAAGAACAACGGTTTTCCCTTCATACTTCTCCAGTATTTCAGCAATGCCTTGTTGAACTCGAATGTCGAACTCTTCTAAAGACTCTCCCCCACCAGGAGGAGAGATGCGAACATCTCCACGCCACTGATCATATTGATCTGGCCAAGTTGCAGCTACCTCTTGGTTAGTGTGACCATCCCAGTCACCGAATGAGATTTCTGCGATGTTGTCATTGGTTTCAACAGACACCCCTAACTTCTTGGCGATGATTGATGCAGTTTCACGAGTTCGTGCTAGGGGTGAACTCACCACAACTGTTGGTGCAACAACTTTCGAATAAGCTCCAAGATGACCAACCTTGGCGATCTCTAATGCAGCAGACTCAGCGTCAGCTTTGCCAGCGTCTGAGAGCTGAGGATCTTCCCCGCCTCGACCTGAGAGACGATGGGTTTCGGTGAACAAAGTCCTCCCATGGCGAACAAGGATTACTGTTGTGAGTTTCTTCGAAACGTTTCTCGGTGCTCTTACAGAACTTGGTAACTCAGGGTTGTATTCAAGGTCAGCTGCAATTGCTTTCGATGATGAGGTAACAATACTGATGGTCGATGTGTCTGGCGAACCAACATACTTTCTGACAACGCTCTTTTCAGCATCCATCGCTTCATTAGCCAAAGCGTCGGCTTTACCGTTTTGCTCACGAGGAATCCATTCGAAGGTAATCTTTCGGGAACCAATGGCTTCACGCAGGGCGTGAGCTAGTTCTTGCATACCTTCGTTCTTTACTTTCCAACGACCGGTCATCTGTTCAACAACCAGTTTGCTGTCCATGCGCACCAGTATCTCTGAGTTCGGAACTATCTCGTTGGCGACTTCGATGGCAGTTAGCACGGCTCGATACTCGGCAACGTTATTGGTAGCAACACCGATGAACATAGCAATCTCAGCTAAGACACTTCCATTAGCTGAATCGATCAGTACAGCACCGGAACCGGCGGGTCCTGGATTACCCCTTGAACCGCCATCGGCCTCAATGATTACGAGTGAGGTCATCGAACAATCATCGCCAAACACTCTGGGCAAGAACCGATTTCATCTTCCGCAAGTCCAGCAAGTGAATCAATAGTGCTGGCAGTTAGACCCATACGACACGCAGAGCATGCTCTTGCTTCAACTTGCCCGACTGCGATTTGTCTTGCCGCAAGGTTCTTATACTTCTCTAGAACATCTGCTGGAATTTTGGTAACCAGGATTTCTTTATCGGCGGTTAGCTTGCGGCCGCGGGCCTTTAGTTCGTCAACTTGACTTTGAATTCTGGCCTGAATCTGTTCAATCTCCTTGGCTGCCGATTCTCTCTTTGCGGAAATCTGATCTAGCTCTTTCTGAGCTTGCTCGAGCCGGTCAAGAATTTCCAGTTCAACTTCCTCAAGATCAGACTTGCGAATAGTAAGAGATTCAACCTCTGACTGCATGGCTTGAGCGTCTTTAGAGGATGAGGTTTGATTCAATCTTTCAAGATCTCTGGCGATGCGCTCTTCAACCAGATGTAGGTTATCGTCGGCTTTGCGAGATTCCATGTTCAGATTCTCGTATTTCGTTCTGGCAGCAATCACTTCACCTGAGTATTGCGAAAGCAAGGCACTTGCATCGGTTAAGTCCTTAGAGCCAATCGCCTTAGTAATCTCGACCTTTATTTGCTCTATCTCAAGATCAGCCTGAGCTAACTTCAATAGGGCTGCTTGTCCAGCTCTGTCTAACTTCACTTAGAACCCTTCGGTTTATTCATTAGAAACTCGAAGACATCGGTTCTGATGTCGCAAACTTCAAAATTAAATTGAGGTAGCTGCTCCTGCAGTTCTTTTCTTGCCGTTTCTAGCCAAACAAACTCGGCTGCCCAGTGAGATATGTCAATCAAGGCAAAATCAACACCCCTGGCTTTTGCGAGCTCCAAAATTTCTTGAGCTCTATGGTGTCTCAAATCCGAAGTGATGTAAACATCAGCTCCTGCATCAAGAGCTAACTCAAGGTAGGAATCCCCTGCCCCAGCGCACAACGCAACAGTGGAAACTTCTCTTTCAAACTCTCCCGCAACGCGAACACCAGTTGCTGTTGGAGGCAAGATGTCATTCAATAGCGAAGCAAGATCCCCTAGAGAAATTGGCTTGCCAAGAGCGCCAATCTTCCCAATTCCTAAGCTTGATTCAGCAATTGCTGCAAGTGGTTTGCTCTTCTGGAGCCCAAGAAGTGTTGCTAACACGGCCGAGGTTCCACTCTCAACAGAGTCAGCATTTGTGTGGGCTGAGTAAAGAGCGATGTCTGCTCTGATCAGTTCAGAAATCACTGAACCCTTTGCGTTACTTTCAGCAACTGAAGTGACTCCTTTGAGTAAAAGCGGGTGGTGCGCAAATATCAGGTCAGCCCCTACCTGTTTAGCGTGTTCGACAACTTCAGCCGTTACATCAACTGTCAGGAGAACTGATTTGATGTCCTTACTCAGTGAACCAGAGACAAGACCGACTACGTCCCACTCTTCAGCAAGATGGGTAGGCCAAAGTTTTTTGAATACATCGATTGCCTGACTAAGCTGGATACTCATTACTCAGTGCCAAGGAAAATGTCATTGAGTTGCTCACGACGAGACTCAAGAGCTAAAACTTCACGTTCCTGTTTTCTAATCTGTGGAATTCTAATTGCCAATGTCAGGAACATGCCAAGCACAACAGTTGCCACAAAACCAACCGCAGCTGTTCCAAGACTTTCTTCCAACCCAATCATTGGAACAAGGAAGCCCATGAAATCAAACCCAAGAAGATTCACTGGTATCACTGCAACAGCAAAGACCAGGGTTAGCACCCAAGTGAGCAGTGCAAGAATGTTGAACTTCTTGTATAGACCATACGATCTTGATAGAGAGAGTTCGTGGTAGGCCTGTCTTCTTATTGCGACATCAGCTGCGAAGATTCCTATCCAACCTGCTGTAAGAGCCGCCATAACTATAAAAACATTCGCTAAATACTCAATAGTCTGACCCGCAGGCTGCTGAGCAAACAAGACAAGAATGCCCAAAGTAAACAAAACGCTGATTAGCACAGCTGAGCCTCTTGACTGGAATCTAAACAGTGCAATGGCATCTAGCGTTGCAGTTCTAAAAGATAACATGCTTCCGAAGACGATAGCTATGACTGCTCCGCTTACTAGGGTTCCCTGGGCCCAGCTAGGTAACACGGTCGTTGCTTCTTGAATGCTCATTAGACCTGCAGTGCTCAAAGATCCAAGCCAGAAGACTGTAACCACCCCAATAGCAACTGGAACAACGAAGTTAGCAACCAGTACTGCCGAGAAGACCTTTGCACCACGCACCTTCATTGGAATTGCCTTGGAGATGTTTGGCGAAACAGCAAAGAACAGGACAAGGTTCACCATGATGATAAAGCAGACACCAGAGACTCCTGCTAACGAGATGATATTGGTCGTTCCAGCGGAAACGAAGTTCAACTCAGAACCTGCCAAGGAAATAAAACTCTCGGCAACTAGAACAAAAGCGAGAAGGCTCATACTTACTTGAATGACTCTTGAAACATGGCCCCGAACTAGCACAGCGAGTGAAATGAGCGCCACCAACACGGCTTGAGTAATTAGGCCAGCAGTCAAGTTAACACCGCCAACACTCACTAAAACTGTTCCGAACTCAGGCAGCCTAGCTTCGACTCCATTCAGAAGGAAAGTGAAGGTCCCTAAGATAACGGCTGTAACAACAAGTCTTGAAAGGAAGACAATCGCTAATGGAATTGAGTTACCCCAAACACCAAACACAGATCTGGAAATGATTGCTGTTGAAAGACCGCTTCGCTTCCCCGCTATTGCAGCAACAGCGATCAGTGTTCCAGAGCCTAGGTAACCAATCGCTAGAACAATGGCAATAGTTGTAGCACTAAGACCAAAACCAATCAATGTATAAACCAGAAGAACCGGAACAACTGTTGCTGAAAGCCCTAGCCATACCCAAAGTTGTGAAAGAGGACCACGGTTCCTATGCTCATCCGAAGGAATAAGAACATTACTTGATGGTTCAGTTGGAAGTGCTTTGCTCTCTTTTTCTTCCAGAGCGGTAAGTTCCTCTTCTGCAGCAGCTGCCGCCAGAAGTCTTTCAAACTCAGTTTCTGATTCTGAACCGACAGGCTCAAGATCAACATGAGGTTCTTCAACTACAACTGCATCAACCACAACTTGAGTCTCTTCAACTTCTTCTTGCTGATCATCGTTGTTTGCGAACCATGAAAATGGTTCAGGTTGGGTTTCTTCGACGACAGGTGGGACGACCTCTTCAATGGGCTCTGGTTCAACGGCTACTACTTCTGGCACTACAGGATTAGAAGGAGCTGGGTTTAGCCAAGAGAACACAGGAGGCGCGGCTTGAGGCTCGACAACTACTGGCTCAACCTCAGGCTCAGGAGTGTGAGATTCTTCAACTAAGGCCACAGGTTCAACTACAACGGGTTCTGGAATTGCTGTGACAGGTTCTTGGTTTGAATTTACTGTGAAGCCTTGAAAAGCCTCTAAAGCAGCTTGGGCTTGAGGGGAACCGTCCAAGCGCATGGATTCAATCCAGGCAGCTTCGTCTTGATCTTCTTGAGCTCTAAGAGCCTCTTGGGCTACTAAAAGCTCCATAACGGACTCAACACCCGAATGAGAGGTCATGGCTTGATTGACGCGAGATTCGAGTTCCTCATTGGAAAGGGAACGTCGAACAGGTGGCTGAAAATTGCTGGAATCCATAGGCAAATCTTACCGTTGAGTCTTAACTCATGCCTCTAGGTGGAGGTAGTCGAAAAGTGGGCCCTACCGGGCTCGAACCGATGACATCCACGGTGTAAGCGTGGCGCTCTACCAACTGAGCTAAAGGCCCGACTCTTGACTGCAACGCCATGTGGCGCTTGTAAAACTATACAACAGGCTAGGCGGTCAAAGACGCCAAAGCGCGAGTATATTCGTCCAAAGATCTAGCTTGACCAGGTGCAGTCACGAACTTAGAGACCAAAATGCCCTCCTTATCAATAACAAAGGTCCCTCGGTTAGCGATTCCGTGCTCCTCTAGGAACACTCCATAGTCCTGAGCAACCTGCCCGTGAGGCCAGAAATCAGCCAAAACAGAGAACTTATAGCCCTCGTGCTCTGCAAAAACCTTCTGAACGTACTTGCTGTCCACTGAAATGGCCAGCAGTTCAACATCACTTGAGGCAAAGGTGTCGAAATTGTCTCTAATTTCGCAAAGTTCGCCCGTGCATACGCCAGAGAAGGAAAGTGGATAAAAGACCAGCACAACCGGTTTCTTGCCCCTGAAGTCGGACAAAGTGACGTTCTCACCGAACTGGTTAGAAAGGGTGAAATCTGGTGCTAGATCTCCGATAATCAATGACATTGAAACTCCTTAGGTTGGACTTGGCTCTAATCCTATAAAGCCTTCTGAACAAAGCCTAAACTTATAGAGGACCTAAACGGTCTCCCCTAACTACTTTTGACACGTGGCACCACAATTGCCTTGTGTTAGCTAGAGCCGAAACGAGGATTCTTTGTCCATCAACAATCAGGATGTCTTTAAGAGCAACACTCCAGATCAAGATCCAGAAGAAACCCGTGAGTGGCTTGAGTCGCTTGACGCAGTAGCGAGAGTTCATGGCCCTCAGCGTGCGCGTGAAATCATGTTGAACCTTCTTAAGCGTTCTCGTGAGCTACAACTAAACGTTCCAATGGTGCAGAGCACCGATTACATCAACACGATTGCAACAACCGATGAGCCAATTTTCCCAGGTGATGAAGCAATCGAAAGAACCTACCGTGCATGGATGAGGTGGAATGCAGCTGTTCTAGTTCACCGAGCACAGCGTCCAGGTGTTTCAGTGGGTGGACACATTTCAACTTACGCTTCATCTGCATCGCTTTACGAAGTTGGTTTCAACCACTTCTTCAAAGGTCAAGACCATGTTTCAGGCGGAGATCAGATTTTCATTCAGGGACACGCAAGCCCTGGTCCTTACGCAAGAGCATTCCTCGAGGGAAGACTTAGCGAAGACCAGCTAAACGGTTTCCGTCAAGAAAAGTCTCACGCTGGCGGTGGACTTTCTTCATATCCCCACCCACGTCTAATGCCGGACTTCTGGCAGTTCCCAACAGTTTCTATGGGTCTCGGTCCAATCAACGCTATTTACCAAGCACAGGCAAACAGATACCTTGCTGGCAGAAACTTCAAAGACACTTCAGAGCAGCACGTCTGGGCATTCCTAGGCGACGGTGAGATGGATGAGGTCGAATCACGCGGTGCTCTTCAACTAGCAGCTAACGATGGACTAGATAATCTAACCTTCGTTGTGAACTGTAACCTACAGAGACTAGATGGCCCTGTTCGAGGTAATGGAAAAATTATTCAGGAACTTGAATCATTCTTCCGTGGCGCTGGTTGGAACGTGATCAAAGTTGTTTGGGGTCGCGAATGGGATTCACTTCTTCAAGCTGATACCGATGGTTCGTTAGTGAATCTAATGAACTCAACACCTGATGGAGATTTCCAGACTTATAAAACTATGGATGGTGGATTCATTAGAGAGAACTTCTTCGGGAGAGACCCTCGCACAGCAAAACTTGTTGAGTCAATGACTGACCAGCAAATTTGGGGACTAAAGCGCGGTGGTCACGACTACAGAAAGATTTACGCAGCATACGCAGCAGCTCTTGCTCACAAGGGTCAGCCAACAGTAATCCTTGCGAAGACAATCAAGGGCTACGGTCTTGGTAAAGCTTTCGAAGGTAGAAACGCTACTCATCAGATGAAGAAACTAACGTTGGAAAACTTGAAGTCATTCCGAGATGACATGGGCATTCCAATCACCGATGCTCAACTTGAAGTTGATCCGTATCAACCTCCTTACTACCGCCCTGCTCCAGGCACTCCTGAAATTGATTACATGCATGAACGTCGTCGCGCTCTTGGTGGATACCTTCCAGAGAGACGGAGCAAGTATGTTTCATTTGAACTTCCAGAGGACAAGGCCTACGAAGTTTCAAAGGGAGGATCAGGTACACAAGAAATCGCAACAACCATGGCGTTTGTTCGTCTACTGAAGGATCTTCTAAAGACTCCTGAACTTGGTCCAAGAATTGTTCCAATCATTCCTGACGAAGCTAGAACTTTTGGTATGGATGCCTTCTTCCCTACAGCAAAGATTTATAACCCTCGTGGTCAGCACTACATCTCAGTAGACCGTGAACTTCTTCTTTCATACAAGGAATCGGAAGCAGGTCAGATTCTGCACACGGGCATCAACGAAGCTGGTTCGATGGCAGCCTTCACGGCGATTGCAACCTCATATGCCACTCAAGGTCAGCCACTTATTCCGTTCTACGTCTTCTACTCAATGTTCGGTTTCCAGAGAACAGCAGATGCTATCTGGGCTGCTACCGATCAGCTATCTAGAGGATTCATGATTGGCGCTACCGCTGGTAGAACTACTCTGACAGGTGAAGGTCTTCAGCATGCTGACGGGCACTCCCCAATCATCGCTGCAACCAACACCGGTGTTATCACTTTTGACCCTGCATACGGCTATGAGATTGGTCACATCATCAGGGCGGGTCTTGAGCGCATGTATGGCGGCGTTCATCAGGATCCAAACGTAATCTTCTACATCACTGTCTACAACGAGCCAATCGTGCAGCCAGCTGAACCTGAGAACGTTGACGTTGATGGAATCATCCGCGGAATTCACCGAATCAGCGTTGGATCTGGTGCCGGTAAGAAGGCTCAGATTCTAGCTTCAGGTGTTGCTGTTCCATGGGCATACGAAGCACAGAGACTACTTCAGGATGACTGGAATATTTCAGCGGATATTTGGTCTGTAACTTCCTGGACAGAACTTCGTCGTGATGCTCTGGCGTGCGATGAAAAGAAGTTCCTATACCCAAGTGAAGTAAGTCCACTTCCATACATAACTAACAAACTTGCTGGTGCACCTGGCCCATTCCTAGGTGTTTCGGATTACATGCACCAGGTGCCAGATCAGGTACGTAAATGGATTCCAGGTGAATATGCAACTCTAGGCGCTGATGGTTTCGGATTCTCAGACACCAGAGCAGCAGCTAGAAGGGCATTCAAGATTGATGGTCCTTCAATCGTTGTTCGAGTTCTTGAACAGCTTGCTTCAAGAGGAGATGTTGCAGTTCACATTCCTCAACTTGCAATCGACAAGTACCGTCTCTTGGATGTAACAGCAGGAACATCTGGTAACGCCGGTGGTGACGCCTAAGCATGTTAGTCATACTCGCTCCAGGTCAAGGCTCACAAAAGCCTGGCTTCATGTCGAGTTGGTTAGAGTTGCCAGTATTTCGAGCCAAACTAGAAGAGTTCTCTGATGCTATCTCGCTAGATCTCATCAAGCATGGAACACTTAGCGATGAAGAAACTATTCGTGACACCGCAATTGCTCAACCACTAATTGTTAGCTCAAGCATCGCAACAGCAGCGCTTCTTGACACAACAAATCTTTCTGGTGTTGCGGGCCACTCTGTTGGTGAGGTTTCAGCGGCAGCAATTGCGAATGTTCTTACCGACACACAAGCTATGCAATTGGTCAACGTTCGTGCAAAGGCGATGGCACACGCAGCTGCTGCAAGTGAGGCAACTAGCATGGCTGCTGTTCTAGGCGGAGATGTTGAAACTGTTATCGCCAGATTGAGTGAACTTGGCCTTTCAGCTGCAAACTACAACGGTGCGGGTCAGATTGTTGCAGCTGGATCAAAAGCAGGAATAGACAAACTAGTTGCTGAAGGACCTCAGGGAAGTAAGGTCATCCCACTGAGTGTTGCTGGAGCTTTCCACACTTCTTACATGCTTCCAGCAGTTAGCGAACTTGAAACATTTACCTGCTCTCTAGATATCACTAACCCTGGGATAAATCTTTGGTCGAACCAAAACGGTCAGCTCGTAAAAGATGGTAAAGAGTTCATAAGCCTTCTTGTTGGCCAAGTTGCTAACTCTGTTCGCTGGGATCTCTGCATGGAATCAATGGTCCAATCTGGTGTTACGTCAGTTATTGAAGTCTCCCCTGCTGGAACCTTGGCAGGGCTTGCTAAACGAGGTATGCCTGGAGTTGAAATAGTTGCACTAAAAGAACCTAAGGACTTAGAAGCAGCTCAAGATTTACTAAACCGCTCAACAAGGAAAGCGTAAAGATGCAACCAACTCTGAATCAATACAAAACAACACAATTCAGTCGCATCTACTCCATTGGAGCATCTCGCGGAGATTTAGTTGTCACAAATGATGATATTGCGGGACCAATCGATTCAAGTGATGAATGGATTCGTCAACGCACCGGCATCATCACTAGAAGAAGAGCTAGCAAAGATCAATCACTGATGGACATGGCTGTTGAAGCTTCGAATCAAGCAATCAAAAGAGCTGGCATCAATCCTCATGAGATAGGTGCTGTAATCTTTAGCACTATTTCTCACCCGTATCAGACTCCATCGGCGGCAACGATGTTAGCTGAAAAGATTGGTGCTAACCCAGCACCAGCTTTCGACATCTCAGCTGCGTGTGCCGGTTACTGCTACGGCATTGCTCAAGCAGATGCCCTTGTGCGATCAGGAGTAGCCAAGTACGTCTTAGTTGTTGGTGGCGAAAAGCTAAGTGACTTTATTGACCCAACAGATCGCTCAATCTCATTCCTATTAGCCGATGGTGCAGGAGCGGCTATTGTCGGCCCATCAGACACTCCAGGCATTTCCCCCACAGTTTGGGGCTCAGATGGCTCTAAATGGGAGTCAGTCAGCATGACCGACTCTTTGCTCGACTTCAGAGATGGACTCGTCAGCTGGCCAACCATTCGCCAAGATGGTCTGACGGTTTTCAAATGGGCTGTCTGGGAAATGGTCAAGGTTGCCAAGGAAGCCCTTCAGGTTGCTGGCGTAAAAGCTGAAGAACTCTCTGCTCTAGTTACCCACCAGGCAAACATTCGCATTATCGATGAGCTCGTCAAACAGCTCCAATTGCCAGACAACGTTGTGGTTGCGAGGGACATCATCAACACCGGAAACACCTCAGCAGCGAGTGTCCCATTGGCTATGGACCAGATACTTCAAGACGGTTTGGTCAAATCTGGAGGTTTAGCCTTACAGATCGGCTTTGGAGCAGGCCTTGCCTTCGCAGCTCAGGTCGTAGTTCTGCCCTAAACTTTACCTAGTAAATCAAACAACCAAGGAGTAACACATGGCACTATCACAGAACGAAGTTCTAACAGGATTGGCAGAGATCGTTAACGAAGAGACTGGTATCGACACTGAATCAGTGAAGATGGAAAAGTCTTTCGTAGACGACCTGGACATTGACTCAATCTCAATGATGACCATCGTCGTCAACGCAGAAGAGAAGTTCAGCGTAAAGATTCCAGATGATGAGGTAAAGAACCTTATTACTGTTGGTGATGCTGTTAACTTCATCACCCAAGCACAGGACTAATCAATCTTGAGCAGCAAAATTGTTGTCACCGGGATAGGCGCTACCACGCCTCTCGGTGGTGACGCGCAATCGACTTGGAAAGCTCTGCTAGCCGGTGAATCTGGCATTAGCACCATGGAGCAAGAGTGGGTTGCACGCTATGAACTGCCAGTCACATTCGCAGGTCAAGCAAAGATTAATGCTGCCGACATACTGACTCTTCAGGAAATCAAGAGACTGGATCCATCCAGCCAATTTGCCCTAATCTCTGCGAGAGAAGCTTGGGCGGATGCTGGCATTACAGAGTTTGACCCGGAAAGACTTTCAGTTGAGTTTGCAACCGGTATCGGTGGTGTTTGGACTCTCCTTGACGCTTTTGAAACTCTAAAAGAGAAGGGTTCGCGCAGAGTGCTGCCAATGACAGTTCCAATGCTCATGCCTAACGGCCCAGCAGCTGCCATCGGCATGGACATCTCTGCTCGAGGTGGAGTTAGAACCTCAGTATCTGCTTGTGCTTCTGGAACCGAAGCTATCGCTAACGCAATCACTAGGCTCCGTTCAGGCGAGATTGACATCGTAGTTGCCGGCGGCTGTGAAGCCGCCATGCATCCACTACCTATTGCAGCTTTCGCATCTATGCACGCTCTCTCAAGACGCAATGAAGAGCCTGCAAGAGCAAGCCGTCCATACGACATAAATCGTGACGGTTTCGTCATGGGTGAAGGTGCTGGAGCACTTGTTCTTGAAACTGAAGAGCACGCTCTTGCTCGAGGTGCAAAGATTTACGCAGAACTAGCCGGAGGCTATGTAACCAGCGACGCTCATCACATCACTGCACCAGATCCTGAAGGTGCTGCTGCTGCAAGAGCGGTCATTGGCGCTCTAAAGATGGCTAACGCAGAAGTCACTGATGTAAACCACATCAACGCTCACGCAACCAGCACACCTGTTGGTGACATCGCTGAATACACAGCCCTAAAGCGAGTATTCGGAGATCACCTCAAGAACATTGCAGTTTCTGCTACCAAGTCTTCAACAGGACATCTATTAGGTGGTGCAGGAGCTATCGAAGCTATCTTCACTGTGCTTGCTGTTCAGACTAGAACCGCTCCTCCAACAATCAACCTGGATGATCCAGATCCAGCAATCGAACTTGATGTCGTAACTTCGCCTAGAGACCTAGGTGAGAACATTCTTGCTATCTCGAACTCTTTTGGTTTCGGTGGACACAACGCTGTTGTGGCATTCCGCTCATACAACAAATAACTAACCTGCTTTAGTTAGCAACACCACGTTGTTGCTGAACTTCGCTCCCCTAAATGGCTCCATGATGTCATCCCACGATTGACCCAGACTGACCCGCAGTAGTCTCATAAACTCTCTGTGATTACCCGCAGCGTTATCAACCATCTGGTTGATTCTGTCCTCACTGAGCATGATTGATCCCGAATCATTGAGTTCTCCTCGAAAAACACCCAAACCAGGAACTCCCATGAACAGAACTCCAGTTCTTCCGATTCTTTGATTCATCTCAAAATAGATGGGGCCTAGGGCATAAAGGTTTGAAGCTAGTTCGGCAGCCTCATCTTCGGTTAGCTTGAACGAGAAGGAGGCAGAGAGGTTATCTGGAATAAGGTTTTGCTCAAGCCAACTTGAAGTACCTGACAGCGAGGCTAAAAGAGCGTCTATTTGAGCCACCAGACCCCTAGGGCAGGCGTGAATCGCCAGGGTCAAGACAAATTGACCTCTACGCATAGCAAACCTCCGAATCTAAAGCTAGGTGCGTCTTCCCCAACGTCCTGGCAATTCAGAGAGTTCCAGATTACGACTGCAAGCCAATTAGCGCAATTCCTAGGCACTCGCTGGCTAGCATTGTTATAGAGAATTGAAGACCCAGAAAGGTCCAAAATGGCTAAGTTGTATTTCCGCTACGGAGCGATGAATAGCGGCAAAAGCACTGCCCTGCTGCAGGTTGCGCACAACTACGAAGAGCGCAGCCAACAGATTCTGATTGCTAAACCAGCGGTTGATACTAAGGGCGATTCAACAATAGTTTCAAGGCTTGGCGTTGATAGACACGTGGATTTCCTAGTTACGCCTAATCAAAACCTTCGAGAACTTGCTCACGAAAACGCCAACAACGGACTAATCATTCCTGGTATCAAGAACCTAGCTTGTCTACTAATCGACGAGGCACAGTTCCTAACTCGCGAGCAAGTAGATCAGGCCTTTGAACTTGCTGTCCTAGATGGGGTCCCAGTACTTGCATATGGAATCAGAACTGATTTTCTAACTGTTGGTTTCCCCGGTTCAATCAGACTCATGGAACTAGCCCACTCACTTGAAGAACTCAAGACAATTTGTCGCTGTGGACGTAAGGCTATGTTCAATGGTCGAAAGTTCGACGGTGAGTTCATCTTCGTGGGTGACCAAGTTGCCATTGACGGCGTAGAGGTTACCTACGAGTCACTCTGTGGAGTTTGCTACCTAAACGAACGTGGCTAACAGAATCTAGAGTATTAGCCCTTTACAGCCCCACCGGTAAGACCTGAAGTGATGTACTTCTGCAAACCTAGGAACAATGCAACGCTAGGAAGCGCAGAGAGCACCGCACCGGCAGCAAACATGGACCAGTCTTTGGAATACGGATCGCTAATGAACTGTTGAAGACCAGTTGCCAGAGTCAAGCTGTTCGGATCGCTCAGCAGGATGGATGCAAGTATGAAGTCGCTTGTCACACCAATGTAGCTAAGTAGCATCTGTACGGCAAGAATAGGGGCTACCAATCTCAAGATAATTGAGAAGAAGATGCGCGCATGGCTCGCACCGTCAATGGTTGCGGCTTCATCAATTTCCTTAGGAACAGTGTTGAAGAATCCATACATTAGATAAGTTCCAGCACCCAGTGAACCACCAAGGTAGACCATCATTAGACCAATCTGGCTGTTTAAACCAAGTATTGGGAAGACTCGGCCAACATCAGATAGCAGGCTGTAGATAGCTACGAGACCCAAGATTGAAGGGAACATTTGCATCAAGATCAAAGACAAAAGACCTGGTCTGCGACCCTTGAATCTAAGTCTTGAGAATGCGAAAGCTGCAAGCGCGCTCAAGAACACCGAACCAACCGAGGTCACGATACCGATGTAAACAGTATTCAGGTACCAGCGACCGAAAGGTCTGGACTCTTGATCAAACAATGAGATGTAGTTAGCTGGCGAGATGTCTGCAAACAGCGCTGTGGTGTTGTTGATGTCGTTGTTCGGGTAGAGAGAGGTCGACAAGATGTACAGAATTGGGAAAATCGCAAAAGTACAAACTGCTATTCCTACAAGATGACGCCAACCGGTGCTAAAGAACCAGCGAAAAATGTTGAATGGTCTTCTATTCTTTATTGCAACGCTCATTAGACGATCTCCTCAAACTTCTTAGTTCTCTTAAAGCTGATTAACGAAATAGTTGCGACGACGACGAAAATCAGGATCGAGAAGGCGCTTGCCAAACCAAAGTTCTGACCCGTACCGGAGAACGCAATCTTGTAGACGAAGGTAATCAAGATATCCGTACCACCTACGTCATAATCAGTGATTCCCGAGTCTGCCGGGCCACCTTTGGTAAGTAGATAGATAATCGTGAAGTTATTGAAGTTGAAAGCAAACGAAGCTATCAACAGCGGAGCAATAGAGATAAGTAGCAAGGGAAGCTTAATCAATCTAAAGTTCTGCCACCCTGTAGCCCCATCAATTTCAGCTGCCTCATTTAGCTCTGAAGGAATTGACTGAAGGGCACCTGTAGTGATCAAGAACATGTATGGGAAGCCAAGCCATAGGTTAACTAAGAGCACAGCCAAGCGGGCTGGCCCTTCTTCCAAGAGCCAAGGGAAGTTAGCTTCAGATCCAGGCGTCTGACCAAAAATAACGGTATTTATAAAGCCATTCTCGCGGTTTAGAAGACCGACCCAAACATATGCAGAAAGGAATCCTGGGAACGCGTAAGGAAGAATCATCACGAGCCTATAGAACTTCTTCCCACGCAGCTTCTCGTGGTTGAATACCAAAGCAATGAACAAACCAAGAATAAATGTTGTCAAAACGGTTGAGATTGCAAAAATAAAGGTCCAAGAAATAACCTTGATCAATGGGTCTCTGAGTTGAACATCGGTAAAGATAGTTTCAAAGTTTTTAAGTCCTACTTCAACTCGCCAACCACCATCAAGTTTCGCGCTTTCAAGCACACCATCAAGTCTGTAGAAGCCATCCTCTGCCGGCTTGAAGACATCACCTGCATAGTAAACGCCGTAATCATCATCAACAAGAGCAGTGAAAGTGTCAGCAATCTCGTCATAAACCAGAGTGGATTCCGACGGAAGTGCGATTGTGAACTCTGAAGTTCTGAGACCAACATTCGGGTTGGCAGGATCAGTAATTACTCTGATTTCAAGATACTTAGCCTTATCCACGAAGGACAAGTTATTTGCATCTTGCGTTGTATAACCAACTGCTCTCAGAGCTGCTTTAGGACAAGTTTCAGTATCTTCAGCATATTTATCGGCACACTCTGTGCTCAAAGTGAACTGGTTATCGCCTAGAGGTATAGGTAGTTCACCGTTTTTACCAATAGAAACTTTTCCATTGACGTTGTTTGTCATCAAGAAGGCTCTAGAACCATCGCTATCGTCCTTGACCAAGTTGATTGTGTAGTCAGGGCCATCGACGATGCGGTAAGCCGCGTTCTTGATTGTTTGAATTGCTAAGGCTTTGTCACCGTTGTGCGCACTTCCATAGTTTGTGAAGGCGGTGTAACCGCTGAACATAGTGACATAAACCTGGAAAACAATAAGGAACAGAACTCCTGGTGTTAGGTACTTAGCTGGTAGACCACCCTTACGCAGGTAAATCCAGTTAACGATTAAAAGCACCAAAATGCTTAGAACAGCTTGGACCATGAGCTCTTGAGCAATAAGAACCATGATCATTGTCACTGCAATAGCGTCTACAGTTCCTAAAACACCAAGTTTCCATAAGGTGCCTGAAAAACTTGGTGATGATTCTCCCCAAGCTTTTAGCTTCTTAGTCGCCATTTGATTACCTATTCCCTATTTCATACAGTGATCTGAACACAACGGAAGGGTGGGTGTCTCCAATCGAATGAAGACACCCACCCAGCACCGCTTAGTTACTTACTTGATGTATCGATTGTCTTTTGCAAAGCCTTCACCATGTTGGCCCAAGCAACATCTGGCTTAGCCTCTTTACCCTGGATTATGCGAGTCTGAGCTTTACCCCAGATTGTCCACGCAGCAGCCATAGCAGGTGAGTTAGGCATCGGCACTGTGTTAGCAGCGTTAGCGAAACCAGCAACAACTGGGTTGTCCTTTGCTCGGTTTAGCGCAGCCTTGTTAGCCGGAGTCTTGTTGAAGTTGTCATACAGGTTGAACTGAACCTGCTCTGATGACATCCATCTCATTAGGTCCACCGCAGCAGGTACGTTGGTTGGGTTACCTGGCTTTGAAGCCATCATTAGGTAGCCGCGAATACCAAGGAACTGCTTTGGCTTTAGCTTCTGAGCGGTAGGTCCTGTTGGGAATGGATCAATTGCATAACCTTCTACCGCCTTTAGACCGGTCTTACAACCACCAGCACCAGCTTCAATTGCGTTGATGTTCCAAGCGCCAGTTACCCAGTACTTGATTGCTCCAGTTGTGACTTTCTTTCCCTTAACTGTGGTTGTCTTAGTTGGGTTTAGGAAGTCGCAAAGAATCTTCGCGTTTGAAGGCGGGCCAAAGAACTTGGTTCCCTTGAGCTTTAGCCACTTGGCGAATTCAGCTCCGTTAGCTCCACCCATACCTACCTTGTTAGTCCAGTCACCCTTGCTATCCATTGAGAAGACAGGCGCATTGAACATGGTCTGGAATGGGTACATGTGATATGGGTCTGAGTTTGTTGCGTCGTAGTTGATGCCAAGCTCGCCATCCTTGATGTCGTTAACTGACTTCAATGGCTTAGGTGCTTTCTTGACGTTACGAAGAATCGCGATGTTCTCAGTCCAACCAGGAGTTCCGTAGTACTTACCGTTGTACTTCATAGCCTGCAAAGCTCCAGGAACGAAGTCGTCCTTGAAGTTAGCTGGAAGGTACTGGTCAATTGGAGTAAGCACGTTTGCAGCTGCAAGGTTACCGATCCAGTCGTGAGCCGCACCAGCAAGAATGTCTGGTCCAGTTCCACCAGGAACAGCAGTCTTTAGAACTTCACGAACAGTTCCAAAGTCTCTTTCAACAAGCTTTGCTGTGAACTCTGGGTTAGCAGTGTCCCAAGCACCAACGCGAGCCTTGATGGTGTCAAGAGTACCTTTGTCGGCCCAGATCACTAGTTCTGATGCAGCTGATACGGGCGTAGCAGCTGTGAAACCAGCACCGATTACTGATAGTGCTGTGAATAAACCAACTACTTTTCTAGTTGTTGTCTTCATTTCCCTATTCCTTACTTTCTGTTATCCAATTTTGCTACCCCAGTTGAGGTAGTTTCGAAATCTATCGCCACACTACTAACGTGCTGTTAGCAGCTACTGTAGCGACTTTTGTTTTCTTTAGCACTGAGAGTGTTGTAACTCCGGCTTTATCACCGTTCACTACAACATTCCAGTTACCTGTTGAAGGAAGAGTTACCTTCTTTGAGGTTGAGTTAGGGTTTGAGATAACCACGATGGTCGCCCACTTGTCCTTGACCGCCTTACCATTCAGTGAGTAAGCAAGAACATCATCAGGAGCATTCAGGAACTTTAGGTTCGCTGAAATGGCAGCTGGTGAACTCATTCTGAAAGCTGGGTGAGCCTTACGAAGAGCAATCAAACCCTTGTGGTAGTCAACGGTTGATCTGTGCTTCACACGCTCAGGCCACTTCAAGCTGTTGACCTGGTCAGATGAGTTGTAGCTGTTGTGGTCACCATCCTTGCTTCTCAAGAATTCTTGACCAGCCTGAATGAATGGGGTTCCCTGTGCTAGAAGAATCAAGGCACCAATCTGTCGCTGCTGCTTAACAACCGCAGGAAGTGACTGCTGGTTGTTGACTGACCAAAGCTTGTCGAACAAAGTCTTGTTGTCGTGAGCTTCTGCGTAGTTAACTGACTGTCCTGCATCAAGAACCAACCAAGGAACAACAATCTTGTCTGCACTTGAGTGGCCGATAGTTCCAGCTTTTACTGCGTTGATAGCGCCAGTGTTTCCATTGACGTAACCACCATCAGAAGTACCATCAGGAGATCCCTTGACACCGTTTCTAATTCCATCGTTGAATGCACCAACACCTGGCATGTTCAATAGCTGACTTTGGTTACCCTGAGGAAGACCGCTGTCACCACCCATGCTCCATGCTTCACCGATGATGGTTGCAGCAGGCTCAATTGCGCGAATTGCGTTAGCTGAATCGTTAACGGTCTTGACATCCCAAAGACCCATCTGGTCAATTCTGTAACCATCGAGCTTGTACTCTCTGGTCCAGTACTTGAATGAGTCAACAATGAACTTACGAACCATTGGGCGCTCTGTTGCAGTGTCGTTTCCACAACCAGATCTATTGGTTAGGTTGCCGTTAGCGTCTTTTCTGAACCAGTAACCTGGAACAATAATTGCCTGGCTAAATTCAGTTGCGCTAGCCACGTGACCGTGAACTACGTCCATGGTTACACGCATACCATTTGTGTGGAAAGCCTGAACAGCTTCCTTCAATTCCCTAATTCTTGCAACAGGGTTTGTTGGATCGCTTGAGTACTGACCTTCTGGAACGTTGAAGTGCTCTGGGTCATAACCCCAGTTGAACACTGGGTTCAATTCGTCTCCACCTGATGCATAGTCATACATCGGAAGAAGCTGAACGTGTGTTACACCCATTTCCTTGAAGAAACTTAGTCCAGTAGAAGCTTTTGTCTTTCCTGAACCGATAGTGGTTCCAAGCTGAGCAAGGCCTCTGAACTTTCCGCGGTTCTCAGCTCTTACACCACTGTTTGCATCAATAGAAGCATCTCTTACGTGCAGCTCATACATTACTGAGTCAACAGCTCGTCCTGAGAATGCAGGCTTCTTGTGAGTCAACCAGCCGGTTGGGTTGGTCTTTGCAAGATCAATAACTACACCACGATCACCATTGACTGTAACTGAACGAGCATATGGGTCAACAGCGTCATCTGTCTTGCCGCCTACAGTTACGCGGTACATGTAAACCTGAAGGTGGCGGTCTCCTGATAGAGAAGCGGTCCAGGTTCCCTTAACGCTCCTCGTCATAGGAGTCACGGTGCCTTGGTTCTTTGGAGTTGTCGCACTTGCATAAGTCACAAGAGAAACTTCACTGGCGGTTGGAGCCCAAACTCTGAAGTCTGTCTTAGCTGAAGAGTAAGTACTTCCTAGATCATCACCTGTGTATGTGTATGCTTCAACGAATTCAGGAGAAGTGAAGACACCAGCTGCAACAATCTGACGAGAGCCAAATACGCGAGTTGGGTCTGGATCTGTGTGGTTCACCATAATTGTTGAACCCAGAGGAATATCTGTTGCGGTTGTGATCAACCACTGCTTGTTGCTAGAGGTCTGCCCATTGTTTAAGTCTTTAATCTTTTCTGCTGAAACAATAGCTGGTGCTCCGTCACCTGTAAGCGAGAAGCCAGGTCCTGCTGTTCCATTTGCACGGCTGAGAGTTACCTTGATCGTTCTCAAGGTCTCAATTGAAGCTCCCCACATTTCAGGCGGGATGATGAAACTGTCGTTGGTGTAGATGTATCCATCGTTCTGCTGGATCCAGATCTCAGCAGAGCTGTTTTCGTCTAGATTGACGATACGGTCTAGATCAACATCTTTAGTCCAACCAGACTTCAGACGAGGAATTAGTCCAAGCTGGGTTACGCCATCGCTGATCGGTACCTGAGTATTGATAAGTCCGTAACCCTTGCTGTCTACAACGTTTGAGAAGAATGGGGTCACCTGAGTAGCAGGTAGGTTTACTCCCTTGATTGCCCAGAGCCATAGGCCCCAGTCAGAATAGCTACCGCTAGTTCTTTTGTAGTGAACGGTGAGGCTTGCACACTTAGCTGTAGGGCAGGCTCCAGCTGCACTAGCACTTGAGGAAATGGCTGGGACCGGTGCTACTAGAGCGAATGCTAGAAGGATCGGGAGAACAGTCTTTTTGACAAGAGTTGAAATATTGGACAACTGGGGGCCTTTCTATTGCTTACTACTACCCTAATTTGGGCTATCTGCCTGAAACCTTAGGTAACACGAGTCGTTATGTAATCGTTTCCATTCTCTTACACTTTTAACAGAAAACTGGGCCCCAACAGCGTTAGGGCCCAGTTTTTACTAGATCAATGCAGGGGTATTAGCCTTTTGGAACTACTACCTTTGCATTTGGCTTGTCTGTCGCACCAGGGCCTTTTCCAACAACTGACTCAGCCTGGACATAAACTTCCCAAGTCTGATCTTCATCAGGAGACGCTGTTACAGCCATTGCGCAGCTTGTAGGCAAAGCCCATGTAGCTCCTGCGAATGTAGCCTGTGTGACGTTGTTCTGGATAGTACAGGTCTTAGTAGTAGGACCCTTCTTCGCAGTCACGGTGATCTTTGTTGGGAACATACCCCTCATTGCTGGGTGCGCTGGACGAACTGGGGTAACAGTAAGGTTTCCGTTAGAGAAAGCTGCTGTTGCACCGTAACGACCAACAAATGTAGGGACGCTGTAGTGAACTTCGTTAGTGCCTAGTCCAATCCACATTGATGTTCCGATCTTTGGAAGACCGTTTGAGTTTCCGTCAGTCCACTTGTAGTCACCTGACTGAACACCTGCCCAGTCGTTGTCTGGCTGTGATCTACGAAGAACAAGACCTGTGCTACCTGAGTAAACACCCATGGTTTTGACGATTGCGAAAGCACCGTACTTGTCTTCGCCTACGAATGGCCAACCAGTGGTGTCATTCTTGACCTTACCCCTGTAAGGGTAAGTCTTGGTAACAACAGTCTTCTTGACTGGCTTCTTCTTGACGATTGTGGTTACAACCTTGCTGGTTGAAACTACATAGTCCTTTAGAAGAGGAGCTGCAACAGTTGTGTTCCAGCTGTATAGGTTCCAACCCTGTGCCTGAGCGGTCTTTAGAGGCATGTTTAGGTGCACCTTGTACTCAACAACTGCTGGGTACTCGCGCTTGCCTGTGTGGACGTTCCACCATGACTCACCAGCTGGGAAGATGTTGTCTCCACCGAAAGGCTTGTCAGAAGCAGGAATTGCAGGCTTTGCTGGAACTGACTCGTCAGTGTCTGGTGTTGAAGGGTCGTCAGCAACTGCAGCAGTTGCGTCCTGGCCATCCCATGACTCTGTTGTGCGAAGCACGTTGTTCAGAGCTGTTAGAGACACTGGAAGTGTGAACTCAGCGAAAGCGCCGTAAGCATCTTCGCCTACGAAGTTAGGAGTCCAGTCCTTTGTGACACCAGCAACAGTTGATTCGCCAATGGTGTTGTTTACTGGGCCAACGTCGCCGCTACCAGTGTTCCAGTACCAGATGTTCCAGTCCTGGGCAACTTCCTTAGGGACGTTTAGGTGGATCTTGAATGTAGTGCTTGCGTTTGCTTGTGCAGGGGCTGCAACACCAACTAGGCCAGCAAGACCTAGAGATAGAGCAGCTGCTGTACCAAGAGCACGCTTGATTTGACGATTCATTTTTCAATGCCTCCGGTTAGTTTTAGGTTCTCTGACACCAATGGCAATCAGATTAAGTAAAAAACTAACACCTCGGAGTCTTGGGGCAGAGTACTTTTAGGCCAAAAACGGTCGCATTATGATAACGATTACATACACACAGAACATGAACCGATTCACAGGCGAATCTGTACTTTCTAGGTGATCTGACTAACTTTCCATTGTTTACAGAGCAATCTGTATCTCAATTCGAGCTAATGCCTGAATATGTTTCAGTTAGCGCATGTTCTAGAACTAGCTCGCGATGCAAACAGGTAAAACTGTCTAGTTTCTGCAAAACGTTTACAGAAGGTTAGGAATCTTCTGCTCCTGAGCGATGTTAGCTCTTCTAAACCAGAAGGTAACAAAGGTAGAGATAATCACGATGAATAGTGAGTACAGGGCAGGAACCAAGAGGATCTGGTCAATATTTGCGTTGCCTCGGAAAGTCACCAGGATAATCGCAACGGCCAAAGGACCATTCTGGATACCAGTCTCTAGAGCAATGGTTCTGGCGTTAGCAGGGTGGACTCTGATTGCCTTGGCTATTAGGTAAGCGATAAGGATACCGAATAGGCCTAGACCGATAGCCACAACATAGGTCTGCCAGTTGGTTGAGGTCAATAGAACCCAGTTCCTTGGAACCCATGTAGCCATCAAGAAAACAATGAAGAAGAGCCCGAAGAAACCACCCATGAGCTCAAGAATTGCTCCGATGTTTGCTGAGTACTTACGGATCACCATACCCACAACAACCGGCACAAGAAGAACAGCCAAGGTGCGAACAATGTTTTCAGTTGGAATCTGAACTTCTGCGTCCTTGAAAAGGAAGCCACCATAAACGAAGAGCGCTAATGGTGTCATGATAATTGCCCAAAGTGTTGAGTTAGCGGTCATCATCACGCTCAAAGCAAGATTTCCTTTAGAGAAGTAAGTAAAAATGTTTGAGGTAGTTCCAGCAGGAACTGCTCCCATCAACAGAGCTCCAATGGCAATAAAGAGAACATCTTTATTGCTAGCTGTTTCGAGCGGCATAAGGAATGTTATGACGAGGAAGTAAGCAAGAAGCGGCATGATTCCAAACTGGCAAACCCAACCGATTATTAGACCAGCTGGCTTCTTGATTGCTAACTTGAAATCTTTAGGAGTAAGCGTTGCTCCAAGACCGAACATGATGATGAATACGAGACCTGCTAGCAGGGCTTCTTCGAAAGGTGTGATTACAGTTGGCTCTTTGACTGCCTCAGTAACCCAAATCATTGCGTTGGTAATCATTATTTACCCTTCTTTGCATCACTGGCGGCGATAACTTGAGCTCTAAGTTCTCTTCTTAGAATCTTGCCGATTGGGCTCTTTGGAAGTTCGTCAACAAACTCAATTGCAGTTGGAACTTTGTATGCAGCGAGATCTTCTCGACAGTGCGCAATGACCTGCTCAGCTGTTGGTGCAGAGGTTCCAGCAACAATGTAAGCCTTTACCCTCTCTCCGCTCTTCTCATCAGGGATACCGATTACACCAACTTCTTGAACACCTTCAAGTTGAGCGATCTTCTCTTCAATCTCGTTTGGATAAACGTTGAAACCGCTGACAAGAATCATGTCCTTCTTGCGATCAACGATTGTGAAAAAGCCATCTGAATCAACAGTTGCCATGTCGCCAGTCTTTAGCCAGCCACCCTTGAGAACCTTGGCTGATTCAGCTTCGTTATTCCAGTAACCAAGCATGATCTGAGGACCTTTAGCAAGCAACTCCCCTGGCTCACCTACCTTGACTTCAGTTCCCTTTTCATCAACAAGTTTGATGTATGTGGAAGGAACTGGAACACCGATAGTGCCGTCTCTTCCACCACCATCTAGTGGGTTGAAGGTCAACACTGGTGAAGACTCAGTCAAACCGTAGCCTTCAACAATTGGGGTCCCTGTTACTTTTCTCCAACGCTCTGATACTGAATCGTGTAGAGCCATACCTCCAGCTGCTGATGCACGCAGGTGCTTAGGAGGTCCATCTTGGAACCAGCGTTCGTTCAACAAAGCATTGAAAAGAGTATTAACTCCAGTCATCCAAGTCACCTTATAGTTTTCGAACACACGCTTCAGGTTGCTTGGTGGTCTCGGGGTTGGAACTAGAAGGTTCCTAGCTCCCATGTGATAGAAACCAAGCAGGTTGATGGTGAAGGCAAAGATGTGATACAGCGGTAGAGCGGTAACTACAATCTCCTTGCCTGGTCTCATGTAATCGCCACACATGGTGATCATCTGAAGTGTGTTTGTAACTAGGTTGCCGTGAGAGAGCATTGCGCCTTTTGACACACCTGTTGTACCACCGGTGTATTGCAAAGCAGCAACTGTCGAAGAGTCAACATCTTTCAAGTATTTATCTAATGAATCTTTGTTCAAAGACTTTGAACCCACTGCAAGAGCTGTCTTGAAATCTGTCACAGGACTTGTCACCTTAGGAAGTGATTTCTGCCAGAACTTTTGAGTCATTCTAATCACTCCGTGAATGACAGGCGGGAAGTATTCAGAAATTCTTACTGTGACAACTGACTTAATTGAAGTACTTGGCAGCACCTTAGGAAGACGATCAGCAAACATGTCGATAGTCACAAGTGCCTTGGCTCCTGAGTCAGTGAACTGGTGAATCATCTCTGTTGGTGTGTATAGCGGGTTGGTGTTTACAAGCACCAGTCCAGCTTTGAAGATACCGAAGGCAACGATTGGATAGCTTAGGCAGTTAGGCATTTGGACTGCAACACGATCGCCTGCTGAGAGCTTTAGGTCTTCTCTTAGGTAAGCAGCGAACTGGTCCGAATACTGGTCAATCTGAGCGTATGTCAGAGATCCATTCATACCATTTGGCATTACTTGTGTGAACGCTACGGTCTTTGAATACCTTCCTGCAGCCTCACGAACTAGTTCTGCAAGATTGGAGAAGGGAACTTTATCGATGTCCTTTGGAACACCCTTTGAGTAATGCGCTAACCATGGACGTTCGTTCACTGAAGCTCCTTCGACATGACCATGCTGGCGTTGCCCAACTATGGATTTAGAAAAAGCCTAGCAAGTTGGCTCTAACGAACAAATGTGCCTACCATTGATGTCTACGATTGTGTCCGAATCGTTGCCAAAACACCTTATTTTCCAAAGCCAAAGGAGCAGGCGACGAACAGATTTGCTTCAGATATAGCGACAACCAATTCTTGGCAGCGCGTGCCAAAACATGGTGGGGAGTGCGGGACTTGAACCCGCGACCGACGGATTATGAGTCCGCTGCTCTAACCGGCTGAGCTAACTCCCCCAACCTACAAACAAAGTCTATTCGTCAGTTCTCTTTAATCTGTTCTTGGCTTTATTCACGGTCTTCTTGACACGCTTTCGGACTTTCTTATCAACTTCCTTAGCCTGCTTGAGAACATCAGCACGAAGCTCATCAAGTCCATCCTTGATGTCGTCTCCTAGGTCAGTGATCTTTCCAAGCGCTACCAGAGCTTGTCTTCTAACTTTTAGCTCTGCTCTTCTAACCGCCTCATTCAGACGACCAATTGGGTTGTTGTAATCCTCGAGGTTGTCATCACTCTCACGTCTAGCATCCTGATCGCCGCGGTATAAACCCTCAAAGATGGACAGGGTCTTCTTGATGTCATGAGACTGAATCAAGTGAATCGAGTTATCCGAAAGTCTGTTTAGTTCTTCTTGATCTGCAGTTGCAATCTTAAGGAGCTTTTCTGAGAATCCATCAACATCATCAGGCTCAAATAGGTAACCGTTGTCACCATCGTGAACAAGGTGCGGTAGCGCCATGGCGTTTGCAGCAATCACTGGGCGACCAGAGGCCATTGCTTCCATGGTTGCAATTGACTGAAGCTCGGCAATCGAAGGCATAGCAAATACTGTTGCTCGCTCATAAGCCAGCGGAAGTTCTTCTTCGGAGATGTGACCTAGGAACTTGACCTTGTCTGCGATCTTTAGCTCAACGGCAAGATCGGTTAGGTATTTACGCTGGTTACCATCACCGGCAATCTCAACGTGAACATCGATCTCTGCAGGAAGCTTGGCGACTGCTCTAAGCAAGTTGTGAATATGCTTTTCCCAATCCAAACGACCTAGAAACAAGATTCTGAAAGGCTTGTTAGTAGTTGGGGTTGTGTTTGTGAATTTAGTCGCATCGATACCGCAGGAAACAGCTAGAACGTTCTCGAGGCTTGTAGCACTTTCAAGAAGTTGAGCTGCTCTCCTAGTCGGCGTTGTCACATGGTCAAAGTTGGCCATAACTTTCGAAGCATCGCTCCAAAGTGCCTGCTTAAATTTGGTCTCTAGGAACTTAGGCAATGGCAGGTAACGGAGGATGTTTTCTGGCATCAGGTGGTTAGTCGCAACTAGACGTATGTTTCGCTCCAAACCGCTTTTCATACAAATACGACCAAGGATCAGATGTGATTGAGAGTGGATTGCATCAGGCTCAAAGCCATCCAGAATCAGATCTACTTTCTTTCTCAAAGTAAATGGATTCACATAACGGAGGGTCTTGTGAAATGGAACCTTGTAGCTACGAATGCGGTGCACAGTCATAGGCACAGAGTCAATGATTTCTGTTGACGTTCCCCAGGTCTTGTTTGATGAAGGGACAATGGCGTGGACATCATTGCCGTTACGCACAAGACCGCCGGCTAGACGTTCAGTGAATCTTGCACATCCGTTGATATCTGGTGGGAAAGTATCCGAGGCGATAAGCACCCTAAGTGGGTGTCCGGGATGTCTGGTTGATTCCGCCAAGGCTTGATACCTGTCTGTGTTGGTTTATAGATTTAGCCGAAATGGGCTTGAATCCAGTTTACCCCACTGGCTTTTGAGTGTCCTTAATTATCTCAGGATGAACCTTAGACAGCAGGAATACGCCGACCACGCTTATTGCACCGCTGGCAACGAAGCCCAGCATCACAGGCCAAGGGGCGTTCATAGCCTCGTTCAGAAGAACGACACCAATGCTCACAGCCACAAGTGGGTCAATTACTGTAAGCCCTGCTACAACTAGATCTGGAGGGCCTGAAGCATAGGCATTCTGAACAAACCAAGCCCCTAGAAGACCTGCTGCGAGCATGCACAGAAGAGCTAACAGGGTTAGTCCGTCGGTGACAAACTCACCCTGGAAACTAATTAACCTGTTGAAGCCGTCTTGCTGGAAAAGCCTTTTGACAACCACCTTGGTAAGTGTCGCTACGAAGCCAAAAAGTGCGCCTGCACCAAGAATGAAGGTAATCGGGCTAAATCTTTCGGCACCTTTGAAGAAGATGAAGGCAAAAGTCGCGATCAAGGCTATAGCCATGGCCAAAATCAACATGAGAGCGTTGTTATCAATGTCAGGTTCAACGGCGACCTCATGGGCCATAACAACGAAAGCACCAAGACCTGTGGTGCAAAGAATAATTGCAAGTACAGAGGCTTTATTTAGCCTGGTCTTAGTGATCTTGGCATTGAGTAGCGAAGTTATAACAAGTGCAATAGCACCAATCGGTTGAACCAAGATAAGTGGCGCTAGCAAAAGAGCAGTGAACTGAAGCACAAGAGCAGCAATAGTAAGGACAAGCCCGGTTACCCATTGAGGCCTTCTAATGAGATGAACAAGTTGATTGAGCTTTAGGTGTGAACGCCCAGAGAGGGCTGCCTTTTTCTGATCTCCAACAGCACCGTTTTGCAACTGAGTACCAACAGCCAGCAATACTGCAGATAGCAGCGCTAGGCAAATGGCTAAGATTCTCAATTGTTCCCCAAATCCTCAGGTTTCGTACTTACCTAGCCTACCCACCCAGCCCAAAACTCTTAGGGTAAATTTGAGAAATGACCATTAGACCCATCTGCATCACTGGAAATTCAGTCCTTCACACCAAAGCCCTAGAGGTAACGGTCTTTGACGAAGGCCTAAGAACCTTGGTCCAGGACATGTATGAAACCATGGATGAAGCTCCTGGAGTAGGCCTAGCAGCCCCGCAGATAGGCGTTAACTTGCGTGTCTTCGTCTATGACTGGGATGCCGAAGATGGCTCAGAGCAGCGTGGCGTGGTTATCAACCCAACCCTAGAGATTTCAGAGATACCTGAAGGTGAGCCAGATTGGGAGGCTGAATCCGAAGGCTGCCTAAGCGTTCCTGGAGAAAGATTTCCACTAAAACGCGCTGACCGAGCGACCCTTAGGGGTGTCGATCTAGATCAGAACCCAGTTCACATTGAAGCAACTGGATGGTTTGCCAGAATTTTCCAGCACGAGTTTGACCACTTGGAGGGAATTCTTTACGTGGACAGGCTTATTGAGGAATACAACGCGGAAGCAAAAGAAATTATCCAAGAACGTGGTTGGGGTAAAGACGGTAGCTCTTGGTTGCCAGGTGAAGAAAAGCTAGAGGGCTAGCGCTCCAAGTCGATACATACGTAAAAGCAATTGCGACCGGGTAAACAACAGAAGAAGTCTCTGAACCTTGTTGAGAGTATTGTTTACTCTCACAATTGATAAACCCGATGCTGTTGAAATTTCAGGAATGCTTTTTAATTCACAGAATGCTTTCACAACTTGGCTTTCACTCTTACTTAAGGTGTCTAGAGCAATTGCAGCACTCTGAAATCCTTCTTGGCTAATGGTTAGATCCCCAAGTTTGGTAAGCATTTCCCTGATTGCGAAATCAACATAAAGATCTCTACACGCTCCAACTTTTTCAATCAAGGAATCAAAACCATCGCTTACAAACACACAGTCGACCGCTCCTGCCTCAATTGCAGTTAGCCTTAACTGAGTTTCGTGAAACTGAGTTGCAACCAGAATGCGTCCGGCTTCTTCTTGCCGAACAACAGCAAGTGATTGAAGTGCTCTTATGAAATCAAAAGCTGATTGATTTCCTAACCTCTGCTCAATAATGGCAACATCAAAAGTTACTTCAAGAAAATCTTGTGGCAGTAAGCCATATCCATCAGAGTCAAAAACAACGTGGTTCTCATTTGAAGCTTCGAGAACGGCGCGCTTAGAGGCTCTAGTCGAATCCGATCCACCCAATAGAGCAATTCGCAAACTGCTCAACTACTTGACCTCAACATAGTTCGAGATCAACGGGAAGGCGACTGAGACAGTGAAGCCAACTCCAGGCACTCGAACAAAGTCCATAGTTCCTTGATACAAAGAGGCTCTTTCTTGCATGGACGTTAGCCCCGCCCCTACAGGCCTTTCAACCAGGGATTTCTGATCGTCTTCAACTGTGTAACCGCTGATGTCTTGTTTTTGTTCTCTAAGGGTTTCTTCTCCGTTGTCCTTGATAACCACCTGCATGGCAGTCCCCTGCCACATGAAATCAATGTCGACTTCAGTACCAACGGGAGTGTGCTTTCTGATATTGTCCAAGCACTCGAAAACAATGCGATAAATAATCAGATCAGCACCGGTTACTAGTTTGAGAGATTCACCCTGCTCTTTGAAGGTGACGCGATAGCCATACTCACGAAAAGTTACAAATAGATTGTTCAAGTCTCGAAGACCTGGTAGGGCTAGCGCTTTCTCTTTCTGCAAACCAAGTAGGTCACTGAGTCTTCTAATTTCAGAGTAAGACTTGCGCACTCCCTCCAGAAGGTTCTCTAGAAGTCTTGGAGCGACAGATGGATCCGCCTTGGATGCATAAATGCCAGCTTCGGCTGAAGACAGGGTTGCGCTCACTTGCTCAAGAAGCAAATCATTCACATCTCTTGCAATACCAAAGCGACGATCTTGTTCCGCTAGAGCCAACTGACTTGACACAATCTGGTGAGTCAAAAGTGCTCTATCGAAATCAGTTCCCACGTGTGTAATACGAGTGTGCAGAAGTCTGCCGATAAACCAAGCATTCGCATTGAAAGCAATCATGGCAACAAATCCAGCTATTGCTAGAACTGCTTTAGCCTCATCAGATGGCAGAACAACACCATAGAAAGTTCCCTGCTCAGGAAGAGTGAACACTTCCCAGAAATACGCGATTGTGCCGAGAACAACGTTTAGTGAAAAGCCAACCCAACGAGCTTTTGTTGACGCAAAAGAAGCGAGAATCAAGAGGCTGACTGTTATAGAGATTTGTGAGATCTGTGGCTCAAGACTGAGGAGAGTGGGAATGAAAATTCCCAGCGAAAACAACGCAATCGAAATTATTGGTTTAGCCCTGGAGAGGGCAACTGAGGCCGCCAGAACTAGGGATGTCGGAATTGTTTCAACACCCTGAATTAGAAGATCTAAGCCTCCAAATACGAGGAGACAAATGACAGCAAGGGAACTAGTTGGGAGCCATAACTGGTCGCGAATCCAAAGAAACATCTGGTCTCCTGAAGGGCTTCATGTAATGGCTCCCCGGCTTGGACTCGAACCAAGAACCTATCGGTTAACAGCCGATTGCTCTGCCAATTGAGCTACCGAGGAATGCTGCCTAAGCAACTTTCATACTTTACCAAAAACTTTGAACTTTTTCTTACCAAGCCGAATTAGTAGCCGAGTTCAGGGTCAACTAGGCCCACCCAGTCCCCTAGGCCCTTGTATGCGGCCAGATTCTCCTTGATACGGACCGAGAATAGCCTGACCACCTGAGCATTGGTATCAGCAGTGTGAGGGGTAATAATAACGTTCTGAGCGCTCCAGAGCGGGTGACCATCAGGTAGCGGCTCAGGTTCCGTTACATCTACGCCTGCCCCCGCAATCAGGCCCTCGTTCAGCGCTTGAACCAGATCCATGGTGTTTACAACCGCACCTCTGGCAACGTTCACTAGGTATCCAGATTCTTTCATCTTCCTAAAGCGTTCCAAATCGAATAGGTTCCTGGTGCTATCGGTCAGTGAGCAGGCAAGAAATACCCAGTCAGCGTTTGGAAGATGAGCATCAAGTTCGGATAGCTGAACTGTGTTTGTTGCTCCTGGCAAGGCTTCCGGCTTGTTTCTGACTACAGTTATGTTGCATCTAAAGGGGGTTAGCTGTTTGATAAGTTCTTCAGTTATTCCACCTGCTCCAACAATCAAAATGTTTGCATCATACAAAGATGCCGCGAACTTTCTGCCCCAACTAGTTGCTCTTACCCTCTCAGGGATTACGCGACCAAGAGCCATGGCTAACGTCAGTGCGTGCTCGGCAACTGGTTCTCGATAAGAACCCTTGGCGCATGCGAAGCGAACAGGAGCATGTAGGACACTCTGAAAAGCATCCACTCCAGCAAATGGAAGTTGAATGAACTCAAGTTGCGGATTGTCCGCCAAAGTCTTTTCTAGACCTTTTGGATCTGAATAGTCAGTCCAGATTAAGGCCCCTACTGTCTCATCCAATGGTGACAGCACAGAGCCGCTATCCAATACTGCTTGCTCATAGGCAGGGAAACTCTTGGGAGCGATGGTTACCTTCTGCTTGTCCACACTCATCGCAGTTCCCTAATCTGTGCTTCGATAGCCATAAGTTGACGCTGTACTTGAGTGTGTTCCTCAGGGTTTGCATCTGGATTGATCAAAGAAAGATTGGCTCGCATTGAATCGCGCTGTCTAGTCAGCATCTTTCTTTGAGCACTTGCAATGACCCCAACTGCGTAAGCCTGAATCTCTTCTGTAGTTCTCACTGGAAGTTCCTTGCTGCCAAGCTGACGAACTAACCCATGTAAGACCTCGGGTGTCTTTGAACCTATTTGATTGAACCAGTCTGGCTGATGAATAGATGAGATTGATTGCGCAGCCGATTGAGCAATAACAACATAGGCAGGAGTTCCAAACATTTGCTCACAGATCTGCAAAGCAGCTTCAGGACTCCAGGCTGTTGGCACCTGTAATAGGACAGCAAGAACTTCTTGCTCTAGTCGAGTGTTGGCATCTTGAAGATTCGGCATTGGAAACTCAGGGCCATCTTCAGGCGGCGGTGGATCTCCTGGGTTTAGTTCTGGTGGAAGGTAAGCTGCTTCCCCACGTCTAGCATTCGACACTGCAGCTGCCCTTTGCTTAGTCAGTTCAGCACTTAGCAAGCGATTGATTTCATCGCTTCCCAGTTGAACCTTGGTTGCTAACGAGCGCACATACTCTTCTCTAGCACCAAGGTCAGTAATCCTTACTAGAACAGAGACTGCTGCAGTCGCTGCTGATAGACGACCTGGGTAAGAAGAAAGGTCATGACCCTGAATCTTTTGATCTAGAGCAAACTCATAGATCGGTTTCTTGTTTGCAATCATTTCAGCAACAGCAGCATCGCCATTTTGAATACGAAGGTCGCAAGGATCTAAACCTTCGGGTCCAACTGCAACAAATGTTGAGGCAATGAACTTACCTGATGACTCGAAAGCGCGCATGGCTGCTTTTTGACCAGCTGCGTCTGGGTCAAATGTGAAAACAACTTCGGCTGATTCTCCACCGGTTCCAAAGATTTGATTGATTCTCCTGATGTGATCATCACCAAATGCAGTTCCACAAGTTGCAACCGCTGTTGTGATACCAGCAAGATGACAAGCCATGACATCTGTGTAACCCTCAACAACAACCACTTGGCGGTTCTTCGCAATGTCCTTCTTAGCTAGGTTCAACCCGTAAAGAACCTGAGACTTGTGATACACAGGTGTCTCACCAGTGTTGATGTATTTCGCTAGCGGGTCATCTTCATAAATCTTGCGAGCACCAAAGCCAATAACTGCATTAGTTGCATCTCTAATTGGCCAGACCAGTCTGCCTCTGAACTTGTCATAGGTTCTACCATCTTTAGCAACTAGAAGATCAACCTTGACAAGTTCTTCTTCGGTGAAGCCCTCTTTCTTGAGAGCATCGCCCAAGCTATTCCATCCTTTAGGTGCGTAACCAATCCCAAAGTATTCGGCTGCTTCCCTATCGAACTTACGCTGGGTTAGAAAATCTCTAGCTATTTGAGCTTCTGGAGTAGTTAGCGCTGCAGCAAAGAACTTTGCGGCAGCTTCGTTAGCAGCAAGCAATCTAGCTCGGTTCACTCCATCATCACGAGCACCGCCTGCCTCGTAGGTAATCTCATAAGAAATCTTTGATGCACACTTCTCAACGGCTTCATAGAAGGTGATGTTTTCAATCTTCTGCAGGAACTTATAAACGTCGCCACCCTCACTACAACCAAAGCAGTGATAGAAACCTTGATCTGGTCTTACGTTAAACGAAGGCGACTTCTCATCATGAAAAGGACAAAGACCTTTCAAGGATCCAACGCTTGCACCTTTGAGTTGTACGTATTCACCAACAATGTCAGCAATGTTAACCCTTTGCTTGATGGCCTCGATGTCACGAGTTGGAATGCGGCCTGCCATCAGCTCTTACCCTTTTTGGCAACTAACACTTCATGCATCTTTTCGGCTGCACCATCCGAAAGAACAGCTATCTGATCAACAATTACTCTGTGCTTCTCGATGTCAGTCTTTGCCCTGTTCCAGGCTTCAAGAGAGTAACCATCAAGGTGTTTGCCATTCGAAGCCAAAAGGAAGTCTGCAAGTTCTTTTAGTAACTGTCTTTGATCCTCATAGAAACCAACTCTTGCATCAAGTGACATCAGGAAATATGAGGCCAAACCTTTGAAGATAGCTATCTCTGCTCCAACTTCTAAAGGAACAATCACATCCGCTGCGTATCTAGCAAAGAGTGAATCGGCGTTTGCTTGGAAGGTTGCCTGTGTTGTTCTAGAAACAAATGAGCCGATAACAGAAGAAGTGAGGTTCTTTAGCTGCCCTGCTTCGCGAGGAGTTCCACTGTAACTATTAAGCCAATAGTTGTTGCTCTGCAATCTGTCCAGAGCAGCAGATAGATCATCAACAGAGATAGTCTCGCCATTCCAACGAGAAATCTCCTGGACGATGGCTTCTTCTTGCTTTGAACCACGTATCTGTTCAAGCTTGATGAAGTTCTCAACCACAGCATCTTCAAAGTCGTGAACTGAATAAGCAACGTCATCGCTGAAGTCCATGATCTGAGCCTCAAAGCATTTGACTCGCTCTCTTGCGCCTTGTCTGAACCATTCAAAGACCGGAACATCATCCTCATAGACCCCGAACTTGATGGATCTATCAGCACCAGAATCCTCAACAGCGAACTCTCTAGTCCATGGATACTTACAACTTGCATCAAGGCTTGCTCTAGTTAGATTCAAACCAAAGGCAACACCATCCTTGCTATAGACCTTTTGTTCAATGCGAGTGAGGATTCTTAGTGTTTGAGCATTACCTTCGAATCCACCAAAATCTTTAGCCCATTCGTTCAAACCTTTTTCCCCGTTGTGACCAAATGGTGGGTGACCTAGATCGTGAGCCAGACAAGCTGTGTCAACAATGTCTGGATCAATGCCAAACTCAACTGCCATCTCACGACCGACTTGAGCAACCTCTAGTGAGTGAGTTAGACGTGTTCTAGCGAAGTCGTTTGTGCCGGGCTGTAACACTTGGGTCTTTGCACCAAGTCTTCTAAGCGCTGACGAGTGAGTTACTCTTGCTCTATCTCTAGCGAACTCTGTCCTAGCGCTTCGTCCAGGACCTTCTTCGGTAAGGAATCTTTCCCTATCGACATCGGTGTATTTGTCTGTACTCATCCGCCTGAAACTCCCAGTTCTGCCTCTAGCAGTACCTTACGCTGGTCGCCTACAAGTTCGCGTGAATCAAGCCAGTTCTCTGGCAATGCGCATGTCTTCGCTCCACCCAAACGGCCTCTAGGACCTTCAGCTAGTTCACCTGGGTATGGCGCAGCCCAATCAATGGTTCCTAAAATGTCATCCATTTGCTGCAGTGATTCAACTTGAGCAAGAGCTGCTCTAAACTCTCCACCAACTGGATAGCCCTTGAAATACCAAGCCACATGCTTTCTGATGTCTCGGCAAGCACGTTCTTCTGATTCAAAGAACTCAACTAGAAGAACAGCATGCTTCTTGAATGCTTCTGCTACCTGACCAAGGGTTGGTTGAACTGGATCGATTGCAGCATTCGAGTTTGGATTGATTGCATACTCTTCGAATGCCGCCTGCAGATCTGCAAATAGCCAAGGTCTACCAAGGCATCCTCTACCAACTACAACACCATCGCAACCGGTTTCACGCATCATTCGAATAGCGTCAGCTGCTGACCAGATGTCACCGTTACCTAGAACTTGAACATCTCTTAGTTGGTCCTTGAGTTCATGTATAGCGTTCCAGTCTGCATGCCCTGAGTAATACTCGGAGGCGGTTCTGGCGTGAAGTGCAACTGCTGCTACCCCTGCATCTCTAGCTGACTTACCTGCATCAAGGAAGGTTAGGTGATCAGCGTCAATGCCTTTGCGCATCTTCACTGTCACAGGAACATCTCCAGCTGCCTTGACCGCGCTGTTCACAATTGCAGTAAACAGATCTTTCTTATACGGAAGTGCTGCTCCGCCACCTTTTCTAGTTACCTTAGGTACTGGGCAACCAAAGTTCAGGTCAATGTGATCTGCTCTGTTTTCAGATACCAACATGGTGACGGCTTCTGAGATTGTCTTAGGGTCAACACCGTATAGCTGAACTGAACGAATATCTTCACTCTGGTGATGACCAATGAGTCTCATTGATTCTTCAGTTCTTTCAACCAGAGCCCTTGAGGTAACCATCTCACTAACGTAAAGACCACCGCCGTATTCACGACATAGCCTTCTGAATGCAGTGTTGGTAATACCAGCCATTGGCGCTAATACAACAGGCGTGGCGATAGTGATACCGCCGTATTGAAGTGCCTGTCCTGTTGTATTCACTTGTCTGATTTAGATGAGTTTCTCAGCTAGGTAACCACGAAGCTTATCTAGCGACACACGTTCTTGAGCCATAGTGTCGCGCTCACGAACAGTAACTGCCTGGTCTTCAAGAGAATCAAAGTCAACAGTCACACAGAACGGAGTTCCGATCTCATCCTGACGACGGTATCTTCTACCAATCGCACCAGAGTCATCAAAGTCGATGTTCCAGTAACCGCGAAGTTCTTGAGCCAAGTTCTTAGCTACCGGTGAAAGATCTTCGTTTCTAGATAGTGGAAGAACAGCTGCCTTCACAGGAGCTAGTCGATAGTCCAAGCGCAGAACAGTTCTAACATCAACTCCGCCCTTAGTGTTAGGAGCTTCATCTTCTGCATAAGCATCAACTAGGAATGCCATTAGTGAACGAGTAAGGCCAGCTGCTGGTTCAATAACGTAGGGAGTCCAGCGCTCGCCTAGGTTCTGATCGAAGTATGAAAGATCAATACCTGATTCACGTGAGTGAGTGGTTAGATCAAAATCACCACGGTTAGCAATACCTTCAAGTTCACCATACTCAGATCCTTGGAAACCAAACTTGTATTCGATGTCGACGGTTCTCTTTGAGTAGTGTGAAAGCTTTTCCTTAGGGTGTTCAAATAGACGAAGGTTGTCTTTATTGATACCAAGGTCGATATACCAATTCAGTCTCTGCTCAATCCAATAGTCATGCCACTGCTCATCGGTTCCTGGCTCAACGAAAAATTCCATTTCCATCTGTTCAAACTCACGAGTTCTAAAGATGAAGTTTCCCGGAGTGATTTCGTTACGGAAAGACTTCCCGATCTGGCCAATACCAAACGGTGGCTTCATTCTTGCTGCACCAAGCACGTTGTTAAAGTTCACAAAGATACCCTGAGCTGTTTCAGGTCTTAGGAAGTGAAGACCAGACTCATCTTCAACTGGACCTAGGTAAGTCTTTAGAAGACCATTGAACATCTTAGGTTCGGTCCAAGCATCTCTAGTTCCACAGTTAGGGCAAGCAATCTCAGCCATTGAAGCAGGTGCTCTACCCTTCTTCTCTTCAAAGGCTTCTTCAAGGTGGTCTGCTCTAAATCTCTTGTGACAAGAGGTGCACTCAATCAAAGGGTCAGTAAATTCTTTTACGTGTCCAGAGGATTCCCAAACCTTACGAGGCAGGATTACTGAACTATCAAGGCCTACGATGTCTTCACGAGAGTTGACGATTGCACGCCACCACTGGCGCTTGATGTTCTCTTTGAGTTCTACTCCAAGTGGTCCGTAATCCCACGCTGAGCGTGTACCACCGTAAATTTCACCTGCAGGAAAGACGAATCCACGTCTTTTAGCTAGTGAGATAACTGAATCGAGGCGAGTTGGGGCTGCCATTATTGCTCCCTTGGTAAGGCACCGTTGGCTGCGGTGCTTGAATCATAAGTTTAGTTGCCCTTTGCCTTCTTAGGCTTATCTACTGCTCCACCGAAGCGTCTATTGCGCTTGGAGTACTGCTGAATGGCAGTCCACAGGTCTTTCCTAGAGAAATCAGGCCAAAGCACATCCAGGAAGACAAACTCAGCGTAGGCAGACTGCCAGAGCAGGAAGTTACTAACCCTGGTCTCACCACTAGATCTGATGAACAGGTCAACATCTGGTAAATCTTTAGTCAACAGGTAATTCTGCATCTTCTTCTCAGTCAAAGCGCCAGAAAGCTTGCCTGACTTGGAGTCTTCAACAATCTGATTGATAGCGTCGACAATTTCAATACGAGAGCCATAGTTCACACACATAGTGAAAGTAAGACCTTTATTCTTTGCTGTTTGCTTCTCTGCTATCAAAAGCTCATCAATAACGGTTGGCCATAACTTAGGTCTTCTACCCGCCCACTTGATTCTGACATTCCAGCCATCAAGTTCGTCTCTTCTTCTGCGGAGCACTTCCCTGTTGTAATTCATCAGGAACTTCACTTCATCAGGAGATCTCTTCCAGTTCTCGGTTGAGAAAGCAAAGACGGTTAGGTATTTCACTCCTGCTTGAATAGCACCTTCTATAACGTCCATGAGAGCAGCTTCACCTGCACGGTGACCTTCTACTCTAGTTAGTCCTCTAGCGTTAGCCCAACGACCATTACCATCCATAACTATGGCTACGTGCTGAGGAACTGCCTCCTCAAACTTTGGCAATTTCATGTTCTCTCCAGATGGTTAAAGGACTTCAATCCACGATCGATATGCCACTGACTATACGCACTTACGATAGCCGAGGCAGACACTTTTGTTTGCTCAGAAGAAGCTTCAACGATGTCCCATTCTCCAGCTAGTAGAGCTCCTAAGAGGCTAGAAACTTCAAAACTAATGATGGCCGCAGTAGGCGGCATACAGGCAGCGCAAACAACACCACCGGTTTGAATAACGAAACCAGCATGCTGACCTTCAGCATTGCATCCTGTGCAGTTAGCAAAGTTTGCAGCCCAACCGGCTACCGCTAATGCTCTAAGCAAATAGCTATCAAGAATCTGAGCTGGAGCATGCTCCTTGTTAGCCAATGAACGAAGGGCTCCAATGAGCAAGAGGTATTGCTGAGTTGCTCTTTCTTCCCCAGTTAGTCGCATAGCAGTTTCAGCCATGACATTAGCAACTGTGAAAGATGAGTAATCATCAGAGATCATGCTGCCGTAGGCACCTAATGTCTCAGCCTGGGTAACCGTATCTAGGTTCTTACCTTCATAGAACTGGATGTCAGCAACCATGAACGGTTCGAGCCTGGCACCCATTTTGGAAGAGGTTCTTCTTACGCCTTTAGCTACTGCTCTAACCTGACCGTGATACCTAGTCAGTAGTGTGACAATACGATCTGCTTCACCCAGCTTGTGGGTGCGCAAAACAATTGCTTCATCTCGATAGGTAGGCACTATTCAAGTATTACCTCAATGCGCGGTTAACTGCTGAAATGACAGCCTTGAGCGAGGCATTTGATATGTCTCCATCAATACCGACACCCCAAAGAGTCTGATCCTGAACCTTTAGCTCGATGTAAGCAGCCGCCTGAGCATCACTTGAAGCACCAAGGGTGTGCTCGGTGTAATCAAGCAACTGAGCCTGGATTCCACGCTTTTCAAGGACTGCAAGGAACGCAGAAATAGGACCGTTACCGGTACCGGTTAGCTCTATCTCTTCAACCCCGTCGCGAAGGACAGCTACAAGATTTACAACACCATCCATGTCACTTGAGGTAGCAAGTTTCTTGAGTTCAAACCTTCCCCACTTGTCAGTTGCAATAGCTGCTGGAAGATACTCGTCTTGGAAGATAGCCCATAGTGCAGCTGAAGTAATCTCCCCACCTTCACTATCAGTCTTGTTCTGCACGACTCTAGAAAACTCAATCTGCAATCTTCTAGGTAAGTCAAGGTTGTGATCGCTCTTTAGAAGATAAGCAACACCACCCTTACCTGATTGAGAGTTAACACGAATAACCGCTTCGTAGTTTCTACCAACATCTTTAGGGTCGATAGGAAGATAAGGAACTGCCCACTCAAGTGATTCTTGATCAACACCTGGGGCCTTGGCATCAGCTGCCATTGCTTCAAAGCCTTTTTTGATGGCGTCTTGGTGTGAACCTGAGAATGCTGTGTAAACCAAATCGCCTCCGTAAGGAGCACGTTCAGGAACTCTCAACTGGTTGCAATACTCAACTGTTCGCTTGATTTCATCAAGGTTAGAAAAGTCAATGTGTGGATCAATTCCTTGGCTAAACAGGTTTAGCCCAAGAGTAATTAGATCTACGTTTCCAGTTCTTTCGCCATTACCGAATAGACAGCCTTCAATACGGTCTGCTCCAGCCATGTAACCAAGCTCAGCTGCAGCTACTGCAGTTCCTCTGTCATTATGTGGGTGCAAGCTAAGAAGAACTGAATCTCTTCTAGCTAGATTTCTAGACATCCACTCAATTGAGTCTGCATATACGTTTGGTGTTGCCATCTCAACAGTTGCAGGAAGATTGATAATCATCTTGTGATCAGGTGTCGGTTCGAATGCTTCAATAACGGCATTACAAACCTCTACTGCAAACTCAAGTTCAGTTCCTGTGTATGACTCTGGTGAGTACTCATAGTGCACAACAGTGCCAGGTACTGTTGCTTCCATTTCTTTACACTTCTTCGCTCCTGCAAGAGCGATGTCGATTACACCTTGCTTATCGGTATTGAACACCACTCTACGCTGCAACACAGATGTTGAGTTATACAAGTGCACGATTGCTCTGTGCACACCCTTGATGGACTCATAGGTTCTCTCAATCAGGTGATCTCTAGCCTGGGTTAGTACTTGGATAGTCACATCCTCTGGGATGTGACCACCTACAATGAGTTCTCGAACGAAGTCAAAATCTGTTTGGCTCGCAGATGGGAAACCAACTTCAATCTCCTTGTATCCCATTTGGACAAGCAAGTGGAACATCTTCATCTTGCGCTCAGGGCTCATTGGGTCAATAAGAGCTTGGTTACCGTCACGAAGATCTACTGCACACCATAACGGAGCTTCAGTGATGCGCTTAGTTGGCCAAGTGCGATCAGGAAGCTCAACAGCTATCTGCTCGTGGAACGGACGGTACTTGTGTATCGGCATTGCAGTTGGTTTTTGATTGTTTTTCATGGTCTCTCCTAGAAACCCAAGGTCATTTGCCTTCTTTGGCAAACAAAAGATTTATTGTTTGGGGGTTCCGGTCATGCATACAGCACCGCGACGGGGAGGGCCGGAATTAGGCCTCGCCGCGGTAACTAAGCAGGAGAATCGTGAACATGGGTTTTAGGCTAACACAGCCTTACATACCTAGTCGACCCAATTGTTTTGGATCTCTCTGCCAATCAGGGGCAACCTTCACGTGAATCTTGAGCATAACCTTTGAACCAATCAGTTTCTCGATTTCAACTCTTGCTTCCATACCAATCTGCTTGAGTCTTGAACCACCCTTACCAATGATGATTGCTTTCTGGCTATCTCTTTCAACCCAGAGGTTGGCATGAATATCAAAGATGTTGGAATCCTTACGAGGCCCCATTTCATCAATAGTTACAGCCAATGAATGAGGAAGCTCTTCCCTAGAACCTTCAAGAGATGCCTCACGAATAAGTTCACACACTCTATCTTCCAGAGATTCCTCGGTAGCCATGTCAGTTGGATAGAGAGCCTGTGATTTAGGAAGGAGGGAACCTAGAACAGTCTTTAGTTCCTCTAGCTGCTCCCCTGATACAGCACTAACTGGAATAACGGCATCCCAGTTACGCATTTGGCTTATGGCCACCAACTGTTGAGCTAGAGCATCTCTACTCACCGTTTCACTCTTGGTAACAAGGGCTACGAACTTGGCCCTGCGATACTCACCAACCTGATCGTTGATGAAATTATCTCCTGGACCAATCTTTTCGTTAGCTGGAACACAGAACCCAATAACGTCAACTTGACCCAGAGTGTTTTCAACGAGGTTGTTTAGTCTTTGACCTAGCAGGGTTCTTGGTCTGTGCAGGCCTGGAGTATCAACCAAGATGATCTGAGCAGCGTCGGTGTTTACAATTCCGCGAATGGCTCTTCTGGTGGTTTGTGGCTTAGATGAGGTTATCGCAATCTTCTCACCGACTAGAGCGTTAGTAAGTGTTGATTTACCAACGTTAGGTCGTCCGACGAAGGATACGAAACCTGATCTAAATTCACTCATTCGTTCTCTTCTTCTAATGCTGCTCTGGATGAAATAAGTTCTTGTGTCATGCGCACTTGAGCGGTGATGACTCGCTTACGACGACCTTCAATACGCTCAACCTTTATCTCGAGTCCTGAGAACTCAATAAGGTCTGCTCGACCAGGAAGGCGACCTAGTTGTTTAGCCAGTAGACCACCAACACTGTCAACATCTTCATCCTCTAGTTCAAGGTCGAAGTGTTCTCCTAGCTCAAATAGTGGAAGCTTCGCACTTACTCGAACCCAACCATCTTCTAGTTCTTCAATGTCTGGAAGGTCTTTATCGAACTCGTCGCTAATGTTTCCAACAATTTCTTCAATTACGTCTTCCATGGTGGCAAGACCTGCAACACCGCCATACTCATCAACGATTAGCGCAATGTGAGTTGAAGAGCGCTGCATTTCCTGAAGGAGATCATCAACCGGCTTACTTTCAGGGATGAAGATGGCTTTTCTAGCTAGGTCAACGGCAGTTACGCTAGCTGCCTTTGAAGGGTTCTCATGAATCAGCCTTGCAACATCCTTGATGTATAGAACACCCCTAATGTCATCTAAGTTCTTGCCAATAACCGGAAGCCTTGAGAATCCATGTCTAAAAAACACAGTCATAGATTCGTCAAGTGTTTCTTCAGCGCTGACCGTTGCCATGTCGATTCTTGGAACCATGATCTCTCTGGCAATAGTTTCAGAAAGCTCTTCAACAGATTCAATGAGTTCCGCCTCAAACTCCTCAGTTTCCTCTGTCGGCAAGCTAAGTGGGGTGAAGAGAATGTTGATGGACTTGATTACTGGAGCAAGTAGTTTCAAGACCTTTTTACCAAAGTTACTCTTACCAATCTTTCGACCCACTAGTTGAAGGGAAAAGATAAGTCCGGTGACAATCAATACCGAGAGGATTGCCACTACCCACCAAGGGAATCTTCCCGGTGCAAACGACTGACTAACTACGATTCCAAAGAGACCAACGAAAACTAGACGAGCGAAAGCAATGCCGTCAGTTGATCTACTGTCTTCATCGTTGAGCCTGGTAGCAGTCTCGGCAATAGCCAGCATGTATGCACATAGAGCAAAGATGATTGCAATAAAGATGGCTACAAATAACATTTACTTTCCAACACTTTCTAGATACTCGGCAACCATTTCTTGCTGTAGGGCAAACATTTCTTTCTCATCTTCTTTTTCAGCGTGGTCATATCCCAACAGGTGCAGGATTGAGTGAGCAATAAGAATGAGTGTCTCTTGAAGCTCTGAGTGACCGGCAGCTAGAGCCTGTCGTTGAGCGACCTGAGGGCAGAGCACAATCATGCCAAGGTGCCCTGCTGGAGTCTTCTCGTTTGGTTTACCAGGTCTAAGTCCATCTATCGGCTGGGATAGCACATCTGTAGATCCGCTCTCCTGCATCCAGTCGAGGTGATAAGCCTCCATCACAACTTCATTGACTAGTAGGATTTCGATATCTGCTGTTGAGTCGATGTGCATCTTGTTTAGTGCAAATTCGGCTAAAGCAAGCATGTCTTCGAGAGGGGACTCGACTCCAGACTCATTCTCTATTTCAATGCTCATCGGCTCTTACCCGTTGCTCCCCTTGGCTTTGCTTGCTTCTCTTCAAACTTTGAGTAAGCGTCGACAATCTTTCCAACCAGTGAATGTCTGACAACATCAGATGAGTCCAATACACAGAACTTCATATCCTCAACATCTTTCAGGATGTTTCTAGCAACCTTTAGCCCTGAAGTTCCGCCAGGGAGGTCAATCTGGGTCACATCTCCAGTGACAATCATCTTTGAATTGAAACCAAGACGAGTCAGGAACATCTTCATCTGCTCAGGTGTTGTGTTCTGAGCTTCATCCAAGATGATGAATGAATCATTCAAGGTTCTCCCACGCATGTAAGCAAGAGGTGCTACTTCTATTGCTCCAGTTGCCATCAGCTTAGGAACTGTTTCAGCATCCATCATGTCGTGCAGTGCATCAAATAGAGGTCTTAGGTAAGGATCAATCTTGTCGCTCAGTGTTCCTGGCAGAAAGCCAAGTCGCTCTCCTGCTTCAACAGCAGGTCTAGTCAAGATGATTCGGCTAACTTCTTTTCTATTAAGCGCTTGAACAGCTTTAGCCATGGCTAGATAGGTTTTACCCGTTCCAGCAGGTCCAATACCAAAGACAATAGTGTTCTGATCGATTGCATCAACATAGTTCTTTTGGTTGACCGTCTTCGGTCTGATGTTCTTACCCCTACTTGAAATAATGCTTTGACTTAACATTTGTGCTGGGGAAAATTGATTGTCAATCATTCTGGCCGATCTTGCTATGTCTGCTGGTGCAATTACGTGTCCTGCTTCCACAAGTTTGATTGCTTCATCGATGAGCTTCTTAGCTGCAAAGCAAGCAGCCTCTTGACCTGTGATGCTCACAACGTTTCCACGCACCATTACTGATACCTCTGGATGGATGGCTTCTATAGATTTGAGTAGTTCATCTTCAGGACCAAAGACTGCGATTGGGTTGGGAAGGTTTATTGAAAACTCGAGCTTTGTGTCTTGAGGTTTAGCTTCGTTAGACACTAAGACCTCGGCGTTCTACTGGTGATGTGACCGTGAGCGTGGAATACGGTTTGACCTGCTTCTGCTCCGGTGTTGAACTGCAATCTGAAAGATCCAGTTGAAGTCAATTCAGCAACCTTCACGCCTAATTGGATCAGATCAGCCAGAACTTCAGTGTCCGACACAGCTAGGTGAGCAACATCTGTGTAGTGAACTCTAGGAACAACTAACACGTGTACTGGTTGGGTTGGGTTGATGTCGTTGAAGGCAACTGCGTGCTCTGATTCAGCTACGAACGTTGCGGGGATTTCTCCCGAGGTAATCTTGCAGAAAATGCAATCCAATGAAACTCCTTGTTTGTCTAATTCTAGGGTTGACCTAAAGATTGCCCAACAATAAGGTGGCAATAACAGCAGGTCCAGCTGTTGAAGTTCGCAAAACATTGCTTCCTAGGCTAACTAGGTTTGCCCCTGCTGCCTCCAGTAAATCAAGCTCACTCTGCTCAATTCCACCTTCAGGCCCAACAACTACAGCTATCTTTCCTGCCTTTGGAATGGCTGTCTCTGACAGAGTCTTGGTGGCAGTTGTGTCTAAGACCAACACCAAATCGAAGTCCTTGAGAATGCTGCCCAGTTGCTTAGTGTCAGCGATGTTAGCTACCTCTGGAGTGAAGGCTCTAAGACTTTGTTTGGCAGCCTCGCTAACAATCTGTTGCCAACGAAGCATGCCTTTGGCAACCTTCGCTCCATCCCATCGAGAGATAGAACGACTGGCTTGCCAAGGAATGATTCCAGTCGCACCTAATTCGGTTGCTGCCTGAATAGCCATCTCATCACGATCACCTTTAGCCAGTGCCTGAACAAGTGTGATCTGCCTTGAAGCCAACTCCTCATGAATGACTTCTTCAACATTGAGCTGAAGAGTGGAACCGGAGATTGATGAGACTGTTCCTCTAACTCTTTGTCCCTTGCCATCACTTAGTTGAATTGCTTCACCTTGACGCATTCTTCTGACCTGAACAGCATGTTTGCCTTCAGGACCATCGAGTTCAACAACTGCACCAACTGCAGTAGTTAGGTTCTCTTTATGAAATAGTGGCTCAACCATTACCTGCGTGACCTACGCCCAAAGTTAGATTGATTGACCTTTGCTAAGCCTGGCTTATCTGATTTGCGCAGCTCAGCAAGTTTCTTGAAGAGTTCTTTTTCTTTGGTATCAAGCTTTGAAGGAGTTAGCACCTGAATGCGAACGTGCAGGTCTCCTCTTCCGTTATGTCTGAGATGCTTTATGCCCTTGGCTTTGAGTGTTACAACATCACCGGTTTGAACACCTGCTTTGATTTCAACATCAACTTTTCCATCAAATGTTTCAATCGGAACGATTGTTCCAAGCGCAGCATCGTGCAAAGGGACTTCTAGGTTGGCAACTAGGTCATCGCCATCACGTTCAAAGTATTGATCTGCTCGAACACTTATCTCAACGTAAATATCTCCTGAAGGTCCACCTGCGAAACCAACTTCGCCCTGACCTGATAGTTGAAGACGCAATCCGTGTTCAACACCACCTGGGATGTTGAGATCAAGAGTTCTTCTTGCTCTAGTTCTCCCCTGACCACGGCAATCAAGACAAGGGTCTGGAACTGTTTGACCATAACCACGACAGCTACCGCAAGGAGCCGAGGTCATTACGTTACCGAGGATGGATCTGACCTGTCTTTGAATCTGACCAGAACCACGACAGATGTCACACACCATTGGTGATGTTCCAGGTCGACAGGTAGTTCCATGACAGGTTTCACAGATAACAGCAGTGTCAATCTCAATCTGTTTCTCAACACCAAATACAACTTCAGCAAGAGTTAGCTCAACCCTTAGCAGGGCATCTTGACCTCGTTCAGCCATCTGCCTAGGTCCTCTTTGACCACCACCGAAGAAGTTCTCAAAGATATCCCCGAAACCAAACCCAGCGCTGTCACCAAATGGTGATGAACCGCCCATGTCGTATTGCTGACGTGAGGATTCATCGCTTAGCACTTCATACGCGTGGGTAACTAGCTTGAAGCGCTCTTGCTCTTTCTCACCTGGGTTCATATCTGGGTGTAATTTACGAGCTAGCTTTCTATAAGCCTTCTTGATCTCTTCTTGACTAGCATCTCGAGAGACACCCAGTACTTCGTAATGATCAGCCAATTAGTCCTCTTGATTCTTTGATAAAAGTTGTGACAAAGCTAGAACAGCAGCTAGGTTCCTCGCGTAGTTCATGCGTGTTGGACCAAGCACTGCAATCTTTGCCAAATCTGTTCCGTGGTTACTGTATCCAGAGAGCACTAGTGAACTAGTTGAGAATTCAAAGACACTGTTCTCTGAACCTATAATCGCCTTCGGAGTTTCAGCCTCTATTTTCCACAGGTTCAAAACTTTCCAAATGTCTGTACCCTCATCGAATGTTTCAAGAAGAGATGAAAGACCACCGGCAAACTCTTGTTCAGCACGAACTAGGTTTGATGCTCCAGCAAAGGCAACCTTGTCTTGTTTATTTGCTTTGATAAGAACAAGCAGTCCTTCTGAGAGAGCTTTGACATTAGCCAAGGACTCAGATGAAGACTTGGAAATCAAATCATTCAGTTTCTCTGGCAAAGATTCAATTGAAGAACCTTGGCAAACCTGACTGAATGACTTCTTCAAATCTGCTAACTGGTTGTCTGTTATCTCATTACTCAAAACCACGATGTGTTGGGCAATGCGGTCAGCTTGGGTAATTAGAAGAACTAGAACTCTGCTATCTGAAACCTTTACAAATTCGATGGAACGAACGAATGTGCTCTGCAAGTTCGGGTACTGAACAACAGCAGCCTCACCGGTTGCTTTCGCCAGCAGCTGAGCAGAAGTCTGCAACTTCTCATCAAGGTCAGTGAGTTGATCAAGGGTGTTTGAAAACAGTCTGTTTAGTTCAACTAGGTTCTTCTTTAGTTCCGCTGTTGCTTCAGAGTTAATCATTTGATCAACGAATACTCGGTAACCCTTATCTGTAGGAACTCGCCCACTAGAGGTGTGTGGAGCTTGAATGTAGCCTTCTTCTTCAAGGACAGCCATGTCGTTTCTGATGGTTGCACTGGAGACACCAAACTGGTGACGTTCAAGAAGGGCTTTGGAACTGACAGGCTCATTAGTCAAAATGAAGTCTTCAATAATTGAACGCAGAACTGCAGCATTGCGCTCTGAAATCATCTCAACTCCTTATTCCTATGGGCTTCCAAGGAATTGAGGTTATTGGCACTCTAACTCCTAGAGTGCCAATATTACTTCACGAAGCGGATAGTTAGTGGGTATCTGTATTCCTTGCCATCATTGGCAGCAATAGAACCCATGATCATGAAAATCAAAGCAGCAATACCAAGTGCTAGGGCAGCTGGCAGAACTAGAACAATACCTGCGAAGAGAGTCACGATTGTGAAGATTGTTCCTGCAATTGTGAAAATAAGCATGGTGAGTTGGAAGTTCATTGACTCAGTTGCGTGACGCTTGTCGAACTCGGTTGCAGAAGCCGAGTTTCTAATTAGCAAACCGGGTAGCCAAAGTAAGAACAGGGCCACGGTTAGGAAGAGTCCAACAAAGAGGGCTATTAGTGGAGCAAGGTGAACCCACAGAGCTAGATTGTTTTTACTTTTCACAGGCTCGGAAACTTTGTCCGCAGCGCTGACTTCGGCCTTGAGTTCCTGAGTAGTCAGTAGTTGACGACCACAGGTAGGGCAGAACTTGCCTGTCTTGACATCCTTTGCACATGATACGCAGTAACCCATTTGAAGCTCCTTTACATTTACTTGTTCAATTATCTGCTAGCCAAGAAGCTTTAGGACGACAAAATCGGCTAAGAGTCTTCCTTTTGCTGTGAGAATGATTTGTCCCCTCATTGCTTGTATAGGTTCAACTAGTTGATCAGCGATTAGCCCAGCAATAACATTTGGCTCAGCAAAGCCTTTAGATTTCATCCAATCCAAAGAGATGCCATCGCTGATTCTTGTCTCCAGCATGACCTTCTCAATGTCTCTGTTCTCTTGGTCGATGATTTCACGCTCTAAAGCAGGGGAAAGTCCTGCGCTCATTCGATCTGAGTATGCAGCAGGGTTCTTAACATTCCACCAACGAACTCCCCCCACGTGTGAGTGAGCACCAGGACCAAATCCCCACCAGTCCATTGACTTCCAGTAGGCCATGTTGTGGCCAGAACGTTCTTCAACACTCTTAGACCAGTTACTAACCTCATAGTTCAAAAAACCTGCTTGAGAGAGTAACTGTTCAGTTAACTCATACATCTCAGCGTGAAGATCATCATCAGGTGCTTCAACCTCACCCATCTTGACCTGTCTAGCAAGCTTCGTGCCTGGCTCAACAATTAGTGAATAAGCACTGATGTGATCCGTGTCTAAAGCAATCGCAGCTTCAAGAGTTTGCTTCCAGTCAGCTAAAGACTCTCCTGGTGCTCCATAGATAAGGTCAACACTTGTAGCCAGTCCTGCTGCTTTAGCGAAACCGACAACCTTGCCTACGTTTTCAGGCTTGTGTGTTCTCTCCAACACTTTGAGCACATGAGGAACAGCTGACTGCATTCCGAAGGAAATACGGTTGAAGCCACCTGCTTTTAGGTCCTTTATGTATTGCTCATCTACTGAGTCTGGGTTTGCTTCTGTTGTGATGTCAGCTGTTGCTTTGATACCAAATATGTTCTTTAGTTTCTCAAGCATCGAAATGAGATCGGTAGCGGGCAACATGGTTGGGGTTCCCCCACCAAAGAACACGGAAGTAAATTCACGCTTAGCAAAACCTGATTTACCCAGTGCCACTTCAGCGAAATCTATTTCGCTGATTAGGGTCTTAGCGAAGGTCCCTTGGGTTGAAGTTCCGATTTCATCTGCTGTGTATGTGTTGAAGTCACAGTAACCACACTTAACTTCACAGTAAGGAACGTGAACATAAGCGTGAAAGGTTCTAGATTCAAAATCAACTAGCGCTGATTCTGGTATCAGCCCATCAACAGGCGCTTTTTCCCCTTTAGGAAACTGAGGCATTACTTAGCCTTCTTCTCGCCTTTTTTCTCACTGTTAGAAGACAGAGCTGCGATGAAGGCTTCTTGAGGAACCTCAACTCGCCCCACCATCTTCATGCGCTTCTTACCTTCTTTTTGCTTTTCAAGAAGTTTGCGCTTACGAGAGATGTCACCACCGTAACACTTAGCCAAAACGTCTTTA
>Ga0207909_1000004_pt1 | contig 133067 bp, 166 predicted proteins | sample LakMenEpi05May10_FD_150672 | JGI IMG/M metagenome (GOLD analysis project Ga0207909, IMG submission 150672) | Freshwater microbial communities from Lake Mendota, WI - 05MAY2010 deep hole epilimnion (SPAdes) | ecosystem: Environmental > Aquatic > Freshwater > Lake > Epilimnion/Euphotic zone ...
TCTTGCTCGACAGGCAAGTGCTCTAACCAGCTGAGCTACATCTTCAAAAATTTATCGGTTCCGTGTAGCAAAGACACAGTGTAGGGACCGAAAACTCCTGTAAGCGATACCACCACAGTATCAGAAAATGGTGGGTCGTGCAGGAATCGAACCTGCATCGGAGGAGTAGAAATCCTCAGTCCTATCCGTTGAACGAACGACCCAAAAGAATGGCAATGCATACGAGATTTGAACTCGTAATCTCCACGGTGAAAGCGTGGCGGGATAACCAATTACCCTAATGCATCTTTTTATATCTTATGCCTTTACACTATGTATTAAAATTGCTCTACCGTTAAACCGACTTTCACTGGTCACGAATTCTTCGCAAATATGATTTGCTTCACTGGTAGAGTTGCCGATGCATCGTACCCGAATACATTAGCGAAAATTGGTAGGCCGCCCAGGAATTGAACCTAGATCTTTGCGTTCGTAGCGCAACGTTATATCCATTCTACTAACAGCCCGTTATGATTGGTGGAGCGACTGGGAATCGAACCCAGAGGATACCTTTCGGTTTTTAGACCTCCATGCCAGAGATCGCCCATTGTGATTGGTGCGGGATGAGAGAATTGAACTCTCGACTTCAGTTTGGAAGACTATCATTTTACCATTAAACTAATCCCGCGAAAAGAGCCTTGGCCATCAGAAGGATTACTGTCGCGACCAGCCTAACTTCTGACTTGCTTCACACTCGTGAGCAATACCCAAATTGCGGGTAGATACCAAGGGAAATTGGTGGAGCTAGTCAGATTCGAACTGACAATCTACTACTTGCAAAGCAGGTGCATTACCGTTATGCTACAACCCCATGAAATTGGTAGAGGCACTGGGTAACGATCCCAGTTCTTCGAGTTAAAAGCTCGATGCTTCACCATTAAAGCTTTACCTCCATTAAAATTTTCTCAATGTTGTAGGCGTGGTCTGACGCCTCGTTGTTTATTAGAGCACCCTTCTCCGGGATTTGAACCCGGGAATCTCCAACATATCATGTCGGCGCATTACCATAATGCTATAGAAGGTGTTGTATATCAACTTACCTCTAATCTCTCATTGAAATTGGTGGACAGTGTGAGATTCAAACTCACTTAAGGTTCCTTAGAACAATTGCAATATGCAATCATCAGCTCAGCTCGATCATACCAGCCCATAAATTGGTAGAGGATAGAAGAATCGAACTTCTATGTTCTGAGTCAAAGTCAGATGCATTACCATTATGCTAATCCTCAATTGGTCCTGATGGAGAATTACGATATCTCGACCTTCCGCTTATCAAGCGGATGCTCTTCCTCTGAGCTACATCAGGTAAAAATTTGAATCCGTTCTGGAATTTCACCAGCGCCATATCATAACCTTGATATTGTGGAGCTTTTCCCTAGACACGAAAAGCGGCTGTTCATACAAATTGGTGGGCAGTCTGGGGAACGATCCCAGCGAGCCTTGCGGCGTCAGATTTACAGTCTGAACCGTCTCCTTAACGGTATACCTACCCAAAAATCAAAAATGTTTATTGTCTGTGGAATTGAACCACCTCGCGCGCCTTTGAGCGCATTTTCCGTTTGCACCATAGAACTTGTACTTCGTTCGTATGCTCCGGCATAGTCCGTTCTCGATATGGACAGCATCAAACCAAAGATGCTTTAACAATAAAGGATGGTGGGCCGAGAGGGAATTGCACCCACGGTGTTTCTTAAGTAGAGGTTTTACAGACCGCCGCAACGCATCTAACAGTTGCCTTCGTCCCAAAATTGGTTGCGGGTGGAAGATTCGAACTCCCGTGAGATGCTTATGAGACACCTATCTGAACCACTCGATTAACCCGCGATTAAAAGTATTACACTAATTCCTTTTGATTATTGCGACCACTGGTCTTGCAGTCGCTCGCCGCAATAATCAAACGTGCTATTAAAATTTAAAGGCCGTACTGATCGCACGTTTAACTCACCGCCTTGATCAGCTGGATGAGCACCTAAAAGTGTTTTCAGTGAAGTTTTACTTGTGAACGGCTTCAACTCAAAGCGAGGAGCGGAATCACATTCTTCTTGTTTGGTACCAGGGACTGAATGCTCCTGGGTTTCAAAATCAAAATGTTGTCAAAGAAATGTTGTGGTCCAAACATGATTGTCACTCAACATGACCTCAATGATTTTAACTAGGGCTTCTCATTCCGAGGCGGTAACCTCATTTAGAGCGTAGTGATTAACGGAACGGATTTTCACCGTTCAGCAGGGTTATTAGCCCTTCGCCTAGCAACAATCATATTTGGAGAACAAGCTACAATCAAGACTTTGCCTTGAAGGAATCGCATCAGCCGAGGTTTTGAATCTCAACCAGTTTGATCGTGTTGTAATTGTAAACTAATTTCTGCAACTTGTAAACAAGAAAGTATTATTAAATCCAGATCTTATTTAGCTTCGGTTTGGGGAATTAGTTTCGCCTTACAGAATTATTATACCACAAAAAATCGGCTTTGTAAAGGAAAAAATGCATGTTTTTGCATTTATTTTTAGCCGTTGAAAATCAACAAGTTACAGCTTTTGCTGAAAAATGGCCCAGAATGGCATCAACACCAGCATATCTGGCGCCATCAGAGCTTAGGAGAACGGGAACAGTCTTGATACCGTTTTCCATGAAAAACTTTTGATCATCTTCCATATTGATCACAGCCACGGAGATACTATTCTCTGCGAGATACTTCTTAATCATCTTGCATGGTCCGCAAAATTCGCTGCTTGCTAGTGTGTATGTTTGTTTCATATAGTTTATATATTGGTTTGAGATTGGCGGAACGAGTGGGATTTGAACCCACGGTGACATTGCTGCCACGTTCCCTTAGCAAGGGAGTACTTTAGACCACTCAGCCACCGTTCCTTTAAGCTGGTCGGATATGTAGGATTCTAACCTACGACTTCTGCGTCCCAAACGCAGCGCTCTAACAGGCTGAGCTAATATCCGTGAAAATTTGGAAAGCTTCTACAGGCATACTTGTCATGTTGATCCGAAGACGTGAACTTAATCACTCATGTGCGTCGCCACTTTCCGTGAGTCCGTTTGCAAATTGGTCCTCCTGGTTGGTGCTGACCCAACTACCCGCCCCTTATAAAGAAGCCGCTCTTCCGATGAGCTACAGGAGGTTTTGAAAATTTGTGAGTTGCGCATTGGTGTGCGCTAAGGGACTCACGGCTCCATATTTAAACTTACTGTCATTGCATCTCTTTTCAGATCCAAGCCGTTCAACCACGGTCGTTACCTTGTTTGTAGCACAAGGCGCGCATTGAGATTTTGAAAAAATGTTGGGCAACTTGTTGTTGCCGTTTGTTATGCGATTATTATAATCTAAAAATTGAGATTTGTAAAGGAGTTTTTGTCTAAAATGTAAAAATAAAAAACCTTTGTTCCGTTTCCAGAACAAAGGTAAGTGTTTTAAATTTACGGTGTCTGGATTCTATGCGGGCGGAAGTCCCTTTGATATAATACTGCAGCGGAACGGCGCAGGTCCTGCGAGCTGCTCGTTTGCTGTATTATTATGTTTGTCCTGTACCATACGCTTTATTTATACAATTAGATTGCTACAACAACAAGTTTTTGTCCATTGCCTACAGAGAACAGGTCTTCATTGTCACTATCACCAAATTCATATTCCTTAATGTCAGCATTGGTCAAGAGGTATATGACACACGTGCTAGGAATCAAAATGCGAGTAATACCAGCATCATCAACGTCTGCTTCTGCGGTTTTAATATCGGCTGCTGTAATATCAACATTGTTAATCTTAGAGAGTGTTTTAAGCGCAACTTCTTTAATTTTAGCAACAGTACCTTTAACCGGTTTTACTCCAGCAATTTGTGCTTCAAATGCGCCTTCAACGTCAGAAGATGTAACCTTATCAATAGGCTTAGCTTTCATAAGATTGTCTTTATAGCCATGAAGACCAACCAACATCCCATTATTATACCATGAGAATTGTATCACAATGTGCGGAGACGAAGGAGTATCTGCATCACTTTTTTTAACTCTGACGCTTAAATCGCCATCATCTTTAAACCAACCTAATCTATCTTTAGCAGCCGGATACCAATCTACAGTCAAATTGTGTTTATCGCAAAACTTATCAATTATAGACTTTACTTCTTTCTTAGAGAGTTCATTTTTATCACCATTATCCTTATATGAAAAAGCTTCGGTTAATTGGTTTCTTTGTTCTGCTAACATTGCACGGTATGCGTTGGCCGCTGTTGATATATTGTTGTTGTTCATATACTTTATTTATATAAGTTGTTGTTACGCCTTTACAATCTTTGGTCGTTTACCACCAGCTTTTTCAATGGCATCGGCTGCTTCTTCAAGAGAGGCGTATGTTTGTTCAGCTAACATTGCACGATATGCGTCAGCTGCTGTTGGTGGGATTGAGATGTGGTCGTTCATAGATTGTAGTTTATTTAAAAGTCTTAAGATCTGCTTTTGCTTTAGCGAGCACTGCTTTACGTGAGCTTAATTGAGTCTTAAGAATATAATTATTATCATCACGAGATTCAATTTGTTTTTGCAATGATTCAACATTATCCTCCAATTCATCAATGAAAGCACGTTGCAATAGCTTTGTCATTTCACCTTGCTCCATTAAACCCTCTTGAATTTCAATCATCGCATTGATATGTTCTTTAATTTTTTTGCGATAATATACAATAACCGTTCCAGCTTGATGATGGCCTGAACCATGACCGCTATGGCCTTCAATTGAATCATAGTCTTTTATTGCCACATCTAAGCCGTTTTGAGCCGATGAAAGCGCTTTAAAAGATTTCTTTAAGTTGTCAACTGAAATTATATACTTACCTTCTGAAAGCACTTCATGTGCAGCTTCTTCAAGAGAGGCGTATGTTTGTTCTGCTAACATTGCACGATATGCATCGGCTGCAGTTGAGATATTGTTGTCCATAGATTGTAGTTTATTTATATAATTAGATTATTAGTTACTCTTTACGCTCATACCCTTCATAATCTCTTTGATTTGTTCAAAGTTTGCAAGGCGCGCAAGAACATGTACAATGTAATCAACTTTATTGTCAGGAATTTTTTTAATGACTGCCTTCAATTGCTTAAGCTTAACTTTAGGAGGATTAGAAGCAAATCCATAATCAGGCGCTTCAGTTTCTTCAGCTATAGAGGAATCATATGATTCGCTATAGTCATTTAAAATTTCCTCGTCACTGTCGTCAGTACGCATCCACATATTAACAAATTTAGCTAACTTGCTAAGATCGCCTTTAAGTTCAATATCAACAGTTTTGTCATAACGGTTGTATTCACCACCAAGAACAGTAAAGCCATGAGTCTTACCAAGAGTTTTAGCCTGAGCCATAATTTTATCTTCGTTTGACCCAGGAAATGGAACAGTCAATGTGACCATCTTTCCTTCATTTATAGAGGAATCATATGATTCACTATAGTCATTTAAAATTTCTTCGTCACTATCGTCGGAGCTCATCCACTTATTAACAAATTTAGCTAACTTGCTAAGATCGCCTTTGATTGTGACATATACTGCTTCATCATAGCGGTCATATTCACCACCAAGAACGGTAAATCCATTCTTAACACCAATCTCTTTAGCCTGGGCGAGAACTTTTTTCTCGTTGGAGCCAGGAAATGGAATACTAAGTGTAACCTGTTTTACTTCGGTTAGCGCAACTTCTTTAAGAGAAGCGTATGTTTGTTCTGCTAACATTGCACGATATGCGTCAGCTGCTGTTGGTGGGATTGAGATATTTGGATTCATAGATTGTACCTTATTTATAAGTAAATGTTATTGGGTTCGCTTGAAATAAGCGCCGCATCGGTGTCTTTAATGTTTTTAGTAACAGTAAACCAGCGTCCTTTTTCATCGGCATCAATTTCAGCTAGGCCAGCGTCATCAAGATCCTCACCAGTCGCAACATTTACGCTATACCACTTTTGCACACCAAGTGCGCCTAGCTTACTAGCTTTGCCAATAAGCTTGTATGGGCTAACCTTATATAGTTCGTCATCGTCAGGAAAGTATATGTAACCATCCTTAATGATTTGAGATTTAATTGCAGCCTCGTCCAATTGCGTTTGTTCGGCCGCCATCGACGCATCATAAGATTCTTGAGCCATTTGACGATATGCAGTTGTGATATTCATATTATAGTTTATTTATACAAGGAAGGTTTTCCACTCTTCTCGAATCTCTACTTTTTCACTTAGTGCTGTAAACTCCACATCATTAAGAATCTTTGGTTTGACACTGCTGCCTTTGATGTTCTGATATGGAAACTTGTTGCTCTTTTTGCTGTTACACTTTTTGCAACTCAATACAATGTTGCTGTCATCATTGCTTCCACCTCGACTGCGTGGCAATACATGATCACGTGTTGCAGCCGTAAATGGAATCTTTTTGAGACAGTATTGGCATTCGCCATCATACACATAGTATAGCTGTCTCAAGTTGATGACACGATTGCGCCTCTTGCCAAAAGTGCCAAACCATCCTGGGATCACTACAATTGTAGGCACAGCCCAGCTGCTATCAACACTGCGCAACGCTGGATGATCTGGCACAAGATATTCATCATTTGCAATCCAGCTATCCCAATCATGAATATTGCCATACAGGTCATATGCTTTAACGCCGCCCACAATCATGTTGCGAACTGTACTGCGCGCACTAAAGAATCCGCAGGCCTGAAAGCCTGCAGTCAAGACGAGTGTGGTTTTTGTTTTGGGCGCTACAGGTGTCATTCAACAACCTCCTTACTTTGCCTATCTGCTTGCATGATAGCCTTATCTACAATCGCTTGAAAGGCTTTTAGTTTATCCGCTTCATTGTCCAATAGGTGAGCAATGTCACGATTATATTTTAGAGAAAGCAGTGTTCCTCTAAGTGCTCCCGCGAGACTAGCGTAAAAATTAGGTGTCATATTAGTTTCCTTACAAGATCATTATACTCTAAATCTTGTGCTCTGTAAAGGACTTTTTGCCATAAAATGCATATTTTGCGGTTTTGTTGAATATCAACAAGTTACGGAGGAATGCATTTTGTCATATTTTTTCCTTTACAAGCTGCACTTTTTGGTTTATAATAATCTTGATGCGAATTGAATACCCACACCCAGGCCAAAAAAAGCCTGAAAACCTAAAGTATGGGCGGGACATTGTTGTCGCCTTTTGTAAAATCAACAAACTCCCAATTCCGTATATTGTGAATGCTGCTAATACTTCATATTACGGATTTTATGATTGGGGCAGCGGGACGATTTCCGTGAATGAAAAAATTGTTTTGACGCCTGTGCGCACGCCTGGGTTTTGCTGGTCATATACTGGATACAAAGCAGACTTGACAGGCGCTGGTGTTATTGCTCATGAATGCGGACATTATGTTGATGACATGCTTAAAAAACCTTCAAAGCATATTAAGAAAGCAGTCAAAGGCGAAAAGGCTGTAAGTCCGTATGAGCCCAATGCTTATGAAGTTTTTGCTGAAAGCATGAAACTTTTTATCCTCAACCCAAACCTATTGAAAGTCGGGCGACCTAAGCGATATGCTTTTCTCCGTGAGGCTGGATTAAAACCTCTTATAGGCGACTCATGGGAAACTGTATTGGGCGCTGCTCATCCCAAATTGATTGCTGCAGCGAGAAACTGGATTAAGGCTGGACAAAGCAAGTAAAGAAAAAGCCGCTGTAAAACAAATTGCAGCGGCTTTTTCGTCTCTTTAATTGGATTCAGTTTTTTTGGGCTGTCCAGCCTTTTTAGCTTTTTTCTCCATCAGCTTGCCGCGCTTTTCAAGGCGCTCAAGAACCTGATTTGCATCCAGCCAAATATCTTTATCATTTGTCATGTCAACAATTTCCTCAGGTGTAAGGAAGTCGGTATACATGTCTTGAAACAATCCAGTGCTCCATTTGCGCTCATGAACCATGCCATGATACATTTCACCGCCTTTGCCAACTGTTCCAGCACTATAGTTATGAAACAGGAACATGCTGTGATTGGTAATCATATATTCATCGGCCGACAAGAAGATAAGTGTTGCTGCGCTCATGCATGCGCCTTCAACACTTACAATGATGTGTGCTTCAGTTTCTTGTAATGCTTGAAGGAATTGAATGGTTGTAAATAAGTTTCCTCCTGGGCAATTGATATGAATCTTTATTGCATCAGTTTCACGACAGTTGCGAATCTCATGGAACCAACTGATATATTCACTTGGTGATCCAATTTCATCGCTCAGGTAATACTCACGTACACATCCATAATCGCTTGAGAAACTGTCTGGTGGTCCACTTGTTAGCAGATCAAGCAGGCCTTTGTTGTTTTTAGTTTTTGTATTATCCATGTCCGAATAGTTTTTTGGTATTGTATTCTTTAATTACTTTTTGCAGTTCAGCCGCCCAAGAGTCTCGCTTTTCTTTAAATACAATAGGAACGGGATTGTCATCAATAGCCATAACAATTACAGTACGTGATACTGGTATACCCGTGCGCTCTTCAAACATTATAGCATATGCACACGACTGCACAAAGTAGTTGCTAATCTCTTCTCGAGTTTTAACACGCTTACTGGTTTTAAAATCAATGACACTAAGTTTTCCTTCATATTCTGCAATTAGATCAACTCTTCCAGCAATTCCAAGATGGTCACTATATAGTGGTCGTTCCTGCATTACAACGCGTCCAATGTTCTTATCGAGGATTGGTTGAATACTACGGAATAATGCTACAACATGGGGCATCTCATCCTTTTTGTATATATCAAGTTCGTTATTAATATACTTCTCAGCAATGGTATGCAGTGCCGTTCCTCGTGCACAGGCATGCCGCGTGATACGGTTAGCTTCTTCTTCACCTACGCGCCGGCGCCATTCATAGATAGCTTCCTTGCCGCGCGCACCCAATACGGTTGTAATACTAGGATACTTTTTCCCTTCAGGTGTAACGTATACACGTGTGCCTGGAACGCTAGCATCGCCCAACTCAGCATAACCCAATTCAACAGGATCATGCACAAAAGTTCTGCGCTCATTCATAGCGCACTCCAATCAATAAAGATACCTTTTTCCACACTTTTGTCTTTTCGGCTATCAGAATGTTTACTCTTTTTGAGTTTTTTATTTTCAGCGTTATAGTCGTCATCATAATATGATTGCTTACGACCATTAGATCCTTTGCTTTTTCGACTCTTTCCCATATGCGTTATCGTGTTTCAATATTTTTCTTTGCGTATCGGCCATTTGCCTTTTGGATTTTTTTCAGAACATCGTTCCATCCCCTACCGGCGCGTTGCAATACCGTTTGAGCACCGTCATATGAAATGCGAGGCGCACTGCTAATGATGCGTTTGATTACGCCGGGCCCTTCTGCTGCACATGCTACACAATGCTGTGTCAATGGAACATCACGGTCTGCCATACTCATACTAGCGTCCCATTCATGCTCACACGACGTACATTTAAATGTATAAGTCATATCAAATTAAATTTGGAAATGCAGCACGTACTAAAGACTCCGTAAGCAATGGATACAATTCAGGTAGCTTTTTATCTTTAGCTGCAATAATTATAATAGCGTCTTTTGCATGTGCTCCCTCAATAAGACGAATAAACAATGTTTCTTTACGAATACTAGACAAACGATCATTTCGTTTCAATAGGCTTGGCAAAATTTTAATTTGTTGTTTTAATGGAGAAGGTTGCAATCCCGCTGCGTTAGGATCTGGATTGTATGGAGGAGCTCCTGCTGGAAGATCCAAATGAAGGTCAGGTTTGAATGCTGCCTGCAAAATCATTTGAACTGGTTGTGTAAAATTGTTTCTTAAAACCTCTACACGTTCATCAAGACTTGTAGTTTTTTCAAGCAACTCAAATACCTCATGTGGTAACCTATCATTCATTCTTCTAATCATATGTTTATTTGGTAAAAAATTCTGATGCACTGCTAATAAGCATGTTGCAACGTTTGGATATCAGATAGTTAAGAACCTTACTGTTATTTTTAACCGGAGCTGAATTGTATTCTGTAAGAATAGCATTGCGCACCTCTGTAGGTGCGCAATCAAGATCAATCACGGTGCGGTTGCGAATATAGTTGCGATATGTTTCTTCAGGCATAACATTTTGCAGCTTGCCTGCTTTATCGGCTGAGATCCATTCGTCAATCTTGGTTGCACGCAATGCTGTTTGACGAATGCTGTCAGTAAATGTATTGTCGGGACTAAGAACATTAGGTACGCCATCACCGCTATCGCCTTTGAGAACATGCTCCATCAGATACCTTGCTGGATTTTTATCAGTGATAAGCTTCTTGGTCATTGGACTCCATTGTGCGACATTATCATATCGCTGCAATTGAATAAAGTCCTTATCCGCACTAATAATCATGACAGGCTCATAGTTGCCAAATTCTTGAGTGGTTTCCACTAGTGCAGCAATAACATCATCGGCTTCTGCCTTATCAGTTTGTACTACAGTGTATGGCAAATGCTCAACAATTTCGGCTTTGACGTTGTTGAGAATGCGGAAGATTTCCTTCCAGTCCATGCTGCTTTCTTCACGATTCTTACGGCGGGCTGCTTTATATTGTGGATAGTAATCTTTGCGCCAGCTGCCGCCATCGCAGGCAATAACCATCTTACCATACTTATCACGGTACTTAAGGTTATACATGCGCAGGCTATTTAGAATAATATGTCGAAGAAAGTCTTCTTCAATCTTATTGCTCTTTGCTTGGCTAAAGACACTTGAAATGGCAATGCCACTATAATCGATGAGAATCATTTTGTTTTGGTTGTTATGTAATTATAATCTAAAAACGAAAGAATGTAAATTACTTTTTCCACAAATTTTGTACATGCTTTGAATGAATGCGGCAGCCAATAAATTCATTGTAGTAATCGTCACTTAGGAGCACTTCTCGGTCAAAATGGTACTTTGCTTCAATGTATGACAGCTCGCCTTTTGCTTTACCAAACGCAAGTATCTCTCTTGAGAAGGTGTCCTCCCGTTCTTCAACCAACTGCTTAACGAGTTCGCTACTTCCATAATATGTTTGCCAATCACTGTGTACAATTTTTTTGCGCTTGCGCTTTGTTCCTTTAAGTGGCGGTAATTTTTTAGTTGTAGTTAATAGCTTCTTACCAATATATTTTTTCCCATTGGTATTGTCAGTTACTTCATATATGAATCCGATGTAACCTTCAGCTATCTTTTCAACCGCATGTGTAACGCTAAATACTTCTCCATTGTAATACCAATCCATGTATTATATATCAGAGTAATTCATCATCGGACGAATCAACCTCTCCATTATAATCACGATGAATACCACAGAAAGGGCAATACTCAGGATATAGCTCTTCTGATTCGTCAAATTGGTCTAGCTCATCTTCATCTTCATTATCATTATAATATTCGCTATTATCATCATCCCAAACAATTTCATACACATGTTTGCAACCAGGACATTTATTTGTTTCAATCATTATCTTTTAATTCTTCTTTACGTTGATAATAAGCTAATATTGGAACTATTGGCCAACTGCATAAAAATGCAACGGACGTAATCAATAGTATGATTACTAATAGTGGAACGCTAAACAACGTTCCAACTGCGTACCAGAATGGTGAAAGGCTATCTGCTGATGATGGTTTTTCAGTCATTATGCTTCACAGGTTGAACATGTCATGATGCTGCGCGCTAGCTCTTGAGCAGGATTTGCACTACGTTGATAATACAATCCTTTGATTCCGCTTTCCCACGCAAAAATCATTAGTTCATTTACTTCTTTTGGTTTGGCTTTTGGTGCAATCATTAAATTAAGACTTTGTCCTTGATCTATATATCGTTGACGTTGAGCTGCTTGTATAACAATTTCCTTTTGAGGGATTTCACCAAAGGTTTTAAATGTGGCTTTCTCTTCATCCGTTAGTGTTGTCAGATGTTGAACACTGCCGCCATGAATAAGAATATCACGCCATGTTTCGCTGTTGTCCAACGCTTTGCTCTTAAGTAACTTTGTCAGGTATGGATTCTTATATGTGAATTTACCTTTTGCAAGATCTTTAACAAAGTAGTTGCTGTTAAGAGGTTCAATACTTGGACTAACTTGACCGAGAATAAATGAGCTGCTGGTGGTTGGTGCAATTGCAATGGTTGTAGCATTGCGCCGCCCATACCCTTTGAGCAATTCAGGTTCGCCATACATCTGCGCAAGTTGCTCTGTAGCAGAGTCACATTTTTCACGAAGTGTTTTAAAGATGCCGATATTTTCCATCTTGGCTTCCATACTCTCAAACGGCAAGGCTTTGCTTTGCAAGTAACTATGCCATCCAAGAACGCCTACACCCAATGCGCGCTGATTGATTGCAAACCGACGTGGAGCATCCATGTGCGCCATACCTTCAGTCTTGTCAATGAATTCAGTCATGACACTGTCAAGAAAGTATACCAACGTTTCAATAGCATCAGTATCTTTCATGTCATCCCAACGCTCAAGGTTGATTGATGATAGATTACAAACAAAGCTTTCGTCTTTACACGTACTCAGGTAAATTTCATTGCAAAGGTTGCTTGCATGGATGCGTTTACCTTTGTCCTTGTATACTTGAGGCGCACCATTGTTTGCGGTATCACTAAAGAACAGGTATGGATAGCCACTTTCAAAACGCTTCTTGATGACTAATCCCCATGTCTTGCGTGCTTCTTTATCGCCATCAATCATGCGCTTCATCCATGCGTCACTAACAGTAACACCAATACTCATGTCCTGAATGGTGTGGCCTTCTCCTTTAATTTTTAGGAATTCTTCAATGTCAGGATGGTCAATTGGTAGGTATGCTGCAAAGCTGCCTCGGCGAACATTGCCTTGAGATACTACACTCATTAGTTTGTCATAAAGCTCCATGAAGTGAACAGCGCCTGTGCTTGTTCCGCCAGTGCTAATAGGAGTACCGCGGCCGCGTAGCGCGCCAAAGTATGCACTTGTACCACCTCCATTTTTTGTCATCATGGAGATTTCAGCGATTTTATAACCAGCAATCTCTTCAAGAGTATCATCAATATATGTACCAAAACAACTGATTGGCAATCCACGCTCACGACCGCTATTACTCCAGATTGGGCTGCTTAGTGAATAGTATCCTTTGTGTAGATAGCTTTCAAACTTGTCAGCAAATCCAGCGATTCCTAATCGTGTTTCCGCCGCAACAGCAATATCACGCATGCGGCTTTCTGCAGTTTCACCGTTTTCTTCAAGGACATAACCTCTGCTTAGGAACTTTCGGCTGTCTTTGTTTAGCCAGTAAATATCTTCTGTACTCATAATCTAAAGTTATATATTAGAACAAGTCGTCCTCACCAAAGCTCTGATTTTTCTTGCTGTATTCGACTGGGCGTGATGCAAAAAAGTCGGTCATATTGTTGCCATGCAACTGTTCATCAAACCACATTGTTTCGGCAATCAATGCTTCATCAATCTCAAATGGTTTACGGAATCCAATTTGCGTCATGCTTTCATTGATACGATTTTTGATAAACTCTTTAAGAATTGGCGCACTTAGACCAGTTTCATTGATACCATTAATCATCCAATCAACAATTTTACTTTCTGCTTTGTATGCTTCATGTGCAGCCGCAATAATACGCTCTTCCAATTCATCATCAAACATGTCAGGCAATTCCTGCCTCATGGTATTGATGATTTGAATACCAACAAGTGCATGAATGTTTTCTTCGTTGCGTGTATACTTAACTTGTTGGTCAGCATGTGTCAATACATTTTCAAATGTCTTAAACCAATTGATAACATAAAACTGGCTAAATAAGCTAACATTCTCAACAAACAATGTAAAAAGAGTTAGTGCATAAAGATATTGTTTATTGCTGTCCTTATAAAAACGGTGTGTATATTTCTTTAGGTATTTGACACGCCCTTGAATCCATTCCAATTTAAGATTCTCCTCAAAGATGTCTTCCATATCCAATACACTAATCAAACGCTCATAGGCATTGTTGTGAATCACTTCAGTATTGGCCATAACAAAACCAAGATCTTGCAATGATGGATGCGGCAAGTTATCACCCAACTTAGCCCAAAAGGTTTTGACTGCAACCTCAATTTGACCAATAGCACTTAGCGTACGTATAACAATTTCACGGCGGCGATCATCAAGAACTGTTTTAAAGTCATGTAAGTCAGGTTGAAATGAAAATTCTTTGTCGGTCCAAAACCCGGAATGCATAGCTTCAATAAAACCCTCGGTCCATGGGTAGCGGTTTGGTTTACGTGAGATTTGCTCATCAAAGATGGTCATTTTGGTATTGTCGGGATTCATATGGTTAAAGGAAAATTAGCAAAAAAATAGGCTACTTTACTGTAGCCTACCTTCTATATAAATTATATATTGAATTTCTGAGTATGTAAATCTTTATTTTACATTTTGCGAATTTTAGGCACCTTTCTTTTCAACATACTTCTTGAGCTTAACATAGTAGTCAGGATCTTCTGCCAAATGATGCTTAGCTATTATGGTAGCAATTTCTTTATGAGGCGTATGTTCTGATTCTACCTCTATCCCCACTGTTAATTGTTCAGCATCATAATCAATTTGAGTGTCTACTGGTTTAAAGAATCCTTTAAACTCTGCCATTTTTGCGTCTGCTTCATTGAGTGCACGACGGCGGATACTACGCATTGCACCAGTATCTCCATTGCGCAACACAATGGTATGATCACGATTTTTCATTGCATAATCATAAATTGCTTTTTCAGAGTCATCTTGCAGATTTAAGTATTTGCTCCAGCGCTCAAAGCGATTGCGACCGGTTTCAAATTTACGAAATGTATCGCTATTAACATCAAACTGCATAAACTTTTTACGGCGAATCATAGTGTCGCTGTTGTCATGCGGGCGATTGCCAGTCGCTGGCAATGCTACATTTGCAGTGGTTGTATCTTCTTTAGCATTCATCTTTTAAGGTCGTATGGTGTTACAAATAGTGTCTGTCGAGTTTTTACATGGCATGCTTCATAAACCGGCACACCTAAAATTGATCCAACTGCAATTGCATTTTCTTTTACAACCACTTGGGTATTTATAATTTGAAGTTCTTCGCCTGTGGTTGCAAATGCAATATTTCTTGCAAGTGTATACACACCGCTTTGGAGTGTTGAGTCCTCGTTGATATACCATGTGCTTTCAATCAAGCTATTCATATCAATGTCAACGCCAGTAACCTCATGCAATATACTATGGATTCTTTTGTCGCTGATGCCCGTATGTTCTTTAATAAGCCATAGCGCAGCAAGATAGCTAGCTACGGTGGTTTTACCAAATGGAATCTTGTTGAGCAAACGCTTGATGCGAAATACTAATCGGTGAAAGATGTTGTATTTGCTGCGTTCGCTCATGTCGATTGGCTTACGCAGTATCTTTCCTTCAGCATCAATTATGCCCAGCTTGTAAGCTCCTGTTTTTTCCCAAGGAGTTGTAAGCAGTCGCAGAAAACGAAATGCAAAGTATGTGTCTGTAGCAGTTGAAAAGAATCCCATAATGTATTTATAATTTTTGAAGAACACGCGCTACGCGCAAGTCAATTGGTATATTAAGATACTGATCTTCAGGTATATAGTTAAGATACAATAAAAAAGTTTTTAGTGTTGGCCAATGTGTTTCTTTAATTTTAAAAAAGCACATGCGCGTTGCAGCAGAGATATTAAACACGTTGTGCATAATGATCAAATGGTTTAAAATTAGTCGCTCCTGAAGTATACTTTTTTCTTGGTATTTGTTTAGAAGCTTTTTGATATATTTAAGACGATTAAGGTCCTCATGAAATTCTTTTACATCAAGGCAGCGTGGATTGTTATAATTGGTAGCTGCATACAGTAGAAAATTCTTTTCTGTCAAGTCATGCGTACGTTTCATATTCAAATGTATAACCAAATTTATTTATGACTTCTTTAGCATGATCATATACCAAATCACGCAATGATTTTGAATAGTATTCACGATAGTCATCCTTTGTAGTAGTATTTATTGGCAACATATTGTCAAGTTGGTACTTTACCTGTGGAGTCATATCTCCTACAGCTGTTATAAATGCTGACAAGTCATCTTTTAATGTTTCGGTTTTACCAATTACTGTTGCATGTTGTAAATAAAGGTTACAAACGTGTGTATAATAATCATATTGATTATTTAACCATTCACGAGCAATAGGCTTATATGTATTCTTTAATCTTTTTTGCAATTCCCAATCATCCGAATCAACAAAATAATTTTGCATCATTACAATGCGATTGTTTTTAATAAGGTCATGCTTAAATTGATGTGATGGTGACAATAGAGTTTTTAAGAATGTTTCAAATGATACAGTCTTAACACCAAATGTCATCATAATGCTTTGCGGCCAAATTGGCATTTCCATTTCTGAACCGTATATACAAAACTTATAAAGAGAAACATACCATGCCCAAGGATTTCTTACTGCTGCAAAGCAATGAGTATATTCTTTTGGCATCCAATCCAAATTGCAATCATGGCCTTCTGTTATAATGCTGCTTAATACAGAATCCATCCATGTTCCGCCGGTTTTAGGCACATGCAAGTATACTGCATTTTTTGTAATGTACATTATTTTTTAAGCAAATCACTAACACTCTTGCCTGCTTCCCAGAATCTGCAGCTCCAATAGTTAGCTTTCCACTTTGGGCCAGGATCGGTATCGCAGCCGTGGCGTGCACGATAACTTTTTAGACGCGCTGGGTCGTCTCGTTTGATTTCCATGTTGGGATCGCCAAAACCAAGTTTGATTACATTGTCTTTTTCGTTTTTGACATATACATAAAACTTATGTTTATCGTCATCGCTGCGAAATGGCTTGTTGAGTGTTACTTCTTTACCATCATATTCAGCCGCTTCAAACAGCGTAAAGGTTGGAGTCTCTAATATTTGTTGTAGTGTCTTCATATGATTTGATACCATGCAAGGCCGCCTGTATATTTTGCGTTTGTGCCAGTAGTTGTAATTGCAACAGTATACGTATCAGACACTCCAGCTATAGTTCTTCCAAGTTGCAATGCAATATCACCAGCAAGCGTTGCACCAACACTTCCACTATTACTTGTGAAATATCCAGTCTTTACCAACACACCGCCGGTGATCGTTGATACACTAGTTGTAAATTGGGCTGTGTCACAATCCGCATGTGTTGTCCATGTAGGAGCGGTGCCAAATGTAGCGTTACGAAGTAAAGCCCATTGATATGATTTGTTACTTTCTCCTAGCAATTCAATATCAGTAGGAATAATTATACCATCAGTTTTGCCTGTGGCCAATCGTATTGAAACTACATTATAGAATAATCCATCTGTGGCTGCAGTACGAAGATTGGCATTTGATATATTAGCGGTTGCTAATTGATTATATGTAATGCTAGTTGGGTTAAAACCACCTTCACTAATTACAGTATTACATACCTGTTTAATGAATGGGCTTGTAGAACCAGTGTTGGTCAATTCATATCTTATAGGCAACACCGCGGTTGTCATATAGGAAGTGGTGTTGATATTATCATTATGGAATGTATGTGCAACAACCATTCGGCCGTCAACAATAAATCCGCAACGAACATCACCAACACCCAGCCATTCGATATCCATCCAGAATATATTTGCTTTACTAATATCTAAAATTCTGCCACTAATTCCGGTTCCGTCAAACTTATCGCCATTCCAATTTGCCTGCTCAACAGAAATTTCTGTTGAATCGCCAACTGTTGTATTTGTGCTGTCTGATCGCAATACAAATCGTAAGCCATTACCATTACGAGGCGTCACTACATCGGCGGTGCCGTTTGTTTGTTCAAGATAAATGCCATTATCACTGCTAAAATAACCGATTCGTTGCGTAACTGTTTGTGATCCCGTTGTGGTACGGGCACTGAAAGCAAAACTATTCATTAAGAGCAATGATTTTCCTGGCTGATAAGGAAATACAACATTGCTTTGTCTCGTCACAGTTCCAGCACCGGCTGGCGCCTTTAAGTCAACAGCGCTTTCACTTTGTATATAAGCTACTGCACCAGTTCCGGTAAGAACATTATTCCATTTTTTATTTTCTGAATACCGATGCTGACTATCAAATAATGTATAAGGTTCAGCCACACGAAGGCGCCCAAACCCGTCATATGCTGTTGAGGTTGCAGTTGCAGCACTTGAAGAATTGCTAGTAAACCCATAGTCAAGGTAATCCTCAATCTTACGAGACAACGTGCGTGGAGCAGTATAGTGTGGCATAACAATCTATTTATAATTAAGCACAGCTTTTGACCATCTTTGCTTCTTCATCGCGGCGTGTAAGTAATCCATCCAAACCTTTGCCAACCCAAAGACGTTTCATATCAACGATTTGATCTGCAATGTAGGCATAAATGTCAGCACGATTGGAGGCAATTGCATTCTTGATGTTTAACATTTCAGCACGTGAACTGCCAGTTATGCTGCCACCACGATTAAATACTAAACTTACAAGTGCACCAAAGGCGTCCTCGTGTAGCCGTTCAGAGCCTGGGAATGCACGAACAGTTTCCTTGATAAAGCGTGGTAGCGTGTTGCCTTTGAATACCACTTCAGCTGCTTCCCAAGATACGCTAATATCTTTAAGAATGCGCACTGCATCTTTTGCAGGACTGCTCTTTTTGCCAAGGTGTGGCACAAGTCGGGTATAATCTGATGCGCTTAATAGCCCTTTCCAATCGGTTGCAAATTGAGCAGTAGTATTGTAACCCATATCATAACCAATACCAATGGTAACACCACTTTCACCACCTGGGTAACATGGATTCTTCAATGCTTTATTGTAATAGCTTGGGCCTCCACCCACTTCATACTTAAGAATAAGTTTGTAGGCAGCGTCACCAATACCAACAACGGTTGAGGTTGATACTGGTGCAACAGTAGCTGCAGCTACACCAATCTTAGCTGCAATAGCAGTCCATGTGTGTGCGCCGTCAACACCATCAGCATCCAAACCCAATGCAGCTTGAACACTCTTAACAATTTGTTTTCTTCCGTCGAATTGCATTTATTTTGTAATTTATGAATTTTATCCTTTACAAGTTTAATGTCATATGGTATAATACTTTATACGAAATGGTGCAATATTGTATACCATATGATACGTTAAGGTTGCTTAATTAAACAATCTTGTTACATCAGTTGTTACCGTAGGTTCCCGAAGGGAGTACCGTTGCAATAGAGAAAGAACCATTAGACTGTTTATGCCGCAGGTGTTTTAGCGTCACGAGCAGTCTTCTTTAGTTTGTTTAATATTGCGCTATCGCCTGTAATCATACTAACCAATAGAACAAGAGTATCACCAATGATTTTCTTTTGTTCTTGAGTTGGTGGATGTCCGCCTTCAATAGCTTTCATGCCAAGAGCTGCTTTATTTGCATCGCCTGGTGATAACAATCCAAGGATAGCCAACTGTTTGAATTTATAATAGTCAACTTCTTCGTCTAGTTGAGTTCCTTCGGTTTCAAACTCTTCGTTTTGAGCTGCATAATAAGCACCTAGCGCCATCTTGATGCGTTCCTTTTTACTCTTGCCTTCAAAGCGTGTGTCGGTACTCTTTACAAAATCACTGATCCATACACCTGCATCGTCGTCTGCACTCAACTTTTCTTCTGTCATCCACTTAAGACCGCGTTTCTTAGCCTCAGCTGCAGCAGCTTTAAGCTCCTTTGCAAACTGATCGCCCACCTTTGCGGTTGTCCAGTTTATATTTAACCACATCTTAAGGTGTTTGTCATCAAATGTTTCAAAACTACGATCTTCATTGACAGCATTCTTCTTCTGTTGAACACCAATCTTTTGAATAGCTTTAATAGCATCTCCCATATGATCAAACATGGTTACCTTTTCATCATTGACAACTGCATAGCCATCTTCAAGAATAACGAACCATACGTCAGCCCACTTACCAGCGCGCATTGGAATACCATATAGATGGTAAATGTCATCCTTAGGCAGGCCTTTAAAGCTGCGTAGGTCAGAACCTTTAGCTGCTTCAAAACCTAGTCCGTGAAGTGTTGTATTAAGAATCTTCCATGAATGACTTTCGGTAAGGTCAACAGCTGGAACGGCGTTTAAGATTTGCGATAATGTTTTCATAATAGTTTGAATTGTTTTGGGATTGAGATGTAGTTTGTGTTTTTATCGTAAAAGATAATTGGATGCTGCGTAGCACCAGGCAGGTTATCAACTTCTAGGCGCAATACATTAGAACGTGCACTAGCAACCCAGCGGCCATTATAGGTATCACCTATGCGGCATGCGCCGTGACTCCCAATGCAACGAATCTTAGCGGTTTCTCCTTTATCAATACCGCCAGCTTCATAATCGTCTGGTGTATTCTCTTCAATGAATGCATGATACTTTTCTTTAATATCAAGAATACTGAGGCTTTTAAAGTCGGCTGTGCTTTCAACAAATTGCGCAATCAAGTCGTCATATGGACTATTGGTCGCTATTTGAACAATACGTTTTTGTCTTTCTTCTACTAAATTTTTCATGCTGTGCATAATGGTTGTATATTTTCTAATGTTAGTCGCAAGTCAGCCACAAAGATTTTGCTTTCGGCTAGCGTATGCAGGTTCTTACACACTACATAGTTTGGTTTTTGTTCAGTGATCATTAGTTCAGCTTCACCGGTTTTGGTGCTGTATACCACATCACCTTTGTTGAAAATTTCTCCAGCAATATAGCGTTCACGGTTTTCTGAAACGGCTACAAATTGAACATGTTTGCGAAAGTTGTGGCTTTCTTTAAGACCGAGGCCAACGCGCACTGCATTGAACATGTCTTTGACATCACCAAATGTTTTGGGTACGCCTTTTGCAAATGCTTCAAGATCATTGTTGGCGGCCGCCGCTCGCATTTTGCTAGCACTCATACCGCTGACTCCATCACTATCAGGATCCCGTTCACCAGCGCTCTTAACTTCAATACCATCACGGAATGAGTAGTATCCATGGCCGGCTTTAACGCCATCATATTTGTTTAACAGCTTTGTGAATTCATCTATACGATCGCTGCCAACAACCAGAGTCAATTTGTTATATCCGCCGTCATATGCTTTTACAGCAACATCAAATACGTTCTTTACACTTTTATCAGATATAATACTGCGCCCATATGATGGAAACATTTTGCGAAGAAACTTAATCTTGTCATCATAAGCTAATGGATTTTTAAGGTCATTACTTTGAGAAGAATAGATTAAAAAGTTTTTGCCTTTTGCAATTTTTGCGACAGCATCAAATAATTTTTCATGACCAACGGTAGGTGGATTGTAGCGCCCAAAGGTAACTACAACGCCATTAGTGCGCTCTTCAGTAAATGACTTAAAGGACTTTATCATAATATGATTTATACACCTTTAACAAGGTTTTTATATAGTCCTCCTGGACCAGCAAGCTTATTGCCGGCTGGACGATATTTACCACGCTTATACTTTTTATTATAATCATCACGGCTCATTGCACCGGCATTAACTCGGGCCCAATCTGCGCGCTGCGGTCCAGTTAATACAGCTTCAGCCGTTGGTGTCAATGCATCAAATTGTGCTTCAAAACTTTCATCACATTCACATGGCTCGGTCGCACACTCCTCACACGGCTCTTGGGTTGCTTCACCAATAATTCCACGGCGGCGCTTTTTGTATTGATATGCAATCAATCCGATAGCGTCATCCCATGCGCCTTCAGTCTGATCAACAACCATCAAGTCTCTAAATGAAAAAGGTTTGCTCATAGGTTTGTATTTATATTATCCTTTGGCTATAAGATTGGAATTGTTTTGCAATCTCTACTAATGGGTCGTCCTGTATATTTGAATAGTTCATATTATCTTCTGACATGCGTGAATAATAATTACGGGCGGCGACCGTATCCCATCCTCCAGTTAACTTTTTAACCAATGCTTGCATATCACGATCTTTAGTACCTCTAAACTCATCGACAACATCACGTTCAACACTAGTTAACTTTTGAGCAGCAGAGGTATGTGCCTTAATGATGATAGCCAAGATTTGGTCATGTGTAAGATTTGGATACAACTTACTCTGCAATTGTTTTGTTTTGGACGGAGTATCATTGGTCGTGCGGTCGCCATATAAATTAAAATTTTCTGAATCGGAACAGACCCATAAGATGTTATTTTTTAACTTAAATGCGTCGTGTACAGCTTTAACATCAGACATTTTAATGTCATTCTGTTTGGCCCAAAAGGTAACAAAATCAAACTTTTTATTGCGAAAAACTTTTACTGGGATGTTTGACCAAACACGACCAGCACGCGTTTTCATGCGCGCAGCGTCTTGATCATCAAAGCCACGGTTAATTTCACTAAGGTTGTGTTTGATATCATTAGGTTTTAACGGCTTAAGAGTATATACATCATGATACTTTAGGACTCTCTGGATGCTAGCCGCATCACAAACACCACCGTTGTATGCTTTTTTAAGCGCAATGAAGATGGCATCGTGTACAGCACGCTTATTGGTGCGGTTTAGCATATATATTAGTGTACCACGCCCCGGCCCAATATACATGAATGGACCTGTTGCTTCTCTCATTTCATAGAATGAATAGTTAACATTTAAGTCAGATGGTGTTGAATAATTAGCTGGAATAGTTTGTGGTGCATCTGTGCCTTCAAGTATAGCACGTGCTATACCTACCAATGGATCGTCTTGTGTGTTAAACGTTTGCATATAGTTCTATTTATTATTTTTGCCAGCCTTTGATTACATTTGGATCAAAATTATTTTTACTGAATGTCATGCGGTCAACCAGTTTGACTGCACCACCTTTAAGATGGTCAATTGCAACAAAGCCTTCTTGACTTGTTACGCGGAACCCATCACTTGTTTTGACAAAGGTATCTATCTTTTTGAGACTGTCAAGCTTTTCTATAATAATAAGTTTAGCCTTGACAATTGCATTTTGTAGCTGATACATCAAGTCAAGATTAGCTTTGTTGGAGTCATTGAAAAATGCTAGGTAAGCATCTTTGCGCGCGCTTGCGGCAGCCTGCCCTTTTTCACTTTTCTTGCTTGCCACATCAGCATCAAACTTTTTGGTTGCCCATGCAATCAACCCTGCAACATGCCCCTTTGTATCAGATACAGTTTGCCCTTTGCGAACAAACGTATTGTTGTATGTTTCGAGAGTGGTTGCAAATTCAGCATCCTGTTCGATAGCTTTTAGAGTGGTGCTGCTAATCTTTTGAAAGATCTTGCCTGCTTCAGATAGTGCAGCCGTAACTTGTGCCGTATCAGCTGCTGTCAGTGTAGCCTTACCGCTCAGGTCATGAATGGTTGCATCTTGATACCATACACTAGGCAACTTTTTAAGAGATCGTGTGTCAACGCCATAACTAGCAGTCATACTCTCAAAACTACTGCCATTGTATGATGTGTGAAATACAATGCCAAGATTTGCCTTCTTTAGCGTATCAGCCAATTGGCTGTTGGCAGGAACGGCATATGCAATGGTATTGGGTTGAAACACAACATACTTTTCTCCTTCAATACTAACCGTTTTTAGGTCACCTTTGGTAAACATCAGGTCGCCTTGTATAACATTCTTGATACCAAGTTTCTTTAGTTCGACGTAAGCAACACTCAGTTTGTCAGCAAGTTCGCCACTTGTGTCGGCTTTTACATCAGCTATACTTTTATATACCTTTGGGTTCTTATTGAAGATACCTTTTTTAGCTACAAAGAATTCTCCATCGCTTGGATCAACGCCACAGAACACGGCTGGCGCGCCATCAAATTTAATTGTTACATCAATATTAGAATGCGAGTTTCCGGCCAACATATCGCGTAGGCTGCGCAAAGCGTTAATTGCATCACGTGTACCACTGACACCGCCGTATAATACTGCATCTTCCAAATGTTGCATATGAACATTCTTGCCAGCGACACTAGCTTCGGTAATATAATCTTTAAATGATTTCAACTGTGTAACCTGCATTTATAAATCTCTCTTTAATGTTTTGGATTATTTTTGTGCAACTCTCAAGAGTGCTATTTCCCTTAATACTATTTATATATTTTAATACAAACGCAATGTTATCAATACTTGCCGCATATTCAATGCTATCACCATCAAAGAAACATAATATAATAGGCTTAATATGATCAACGGATCGCTTTCGCCAATCATTTGGATTAACTTTTAAGCTTTCACATTCTGCAAACATAATTCCGCTATATTGACAGTATGAAGGAATTTTTTTAGCATCTTTTATTTTCTTAACATTTTTATCTGTTAATTTTTTTACCTTTTTACAATACTCGCTATATTCATGAACAAATGGTAATTTATCATATGGGATATCGTTAATTATTGCAAAGCCCCCGCTGATTTGCCCCCAATTTTTTACACCATGTTTTGAAAGCATTATATCTTCATGATTTTTAGCTTTCGTCTTAAGATAATTATCACCAGTAAGGCCTTCATAAATACCTATTTCATTAAGATACTTTTGTATTCTTACTCGACCAACCCCGTCTTTACACCGTCTTAATATCTCAGAGATACTATACGTTTCTAAATAAATTTTACGATAAAGATCTTTCTGATCTTGTGTTAATGCATTCTTTGTTATCATATTAAATTTATTTATATAATATGATAACTTAAGATGGCTACCATCCAATTTATTCTAATTTGATAAAAGGTGCGCTCAGGTCTGAACTGCTGCTTGCATATTGAATACATGAAGTAATAAAATCATCTTCGCGATGACTGCTCTTGACTATATCTATAAGCTGGCATCCTAGGAATTTACTAAAGGCCCAGCTAACACCTTTGGCTTTACATTCTTCAACAAATGCGTCCAACTGCAACTTTGAAGAGTCCATCGAATAGCGTGTATAATTCTCGTAAAACTCTTTATAGATTTTCTCATCGCTTTCAGCCAATGCTTTGCGTAAAGTTTTGATGTCAATCAGTTGCTGCAATCGAAGGTGACGCAATACGGTTTGAATTGGCCCATAGCTAAGTTTACCTTGATTAGCATTCGTCCCTTTGATTTCGCCTTGGAAAGTTTCAGGAAAAGTACGGAATTGTATTTTGCCATTCTGTGAAAAATACATATAGATATCCTTACCGCTAAAGAATCCTTTGGTACCAGTTGTAAACTTGTCAAATTCAATGGTGTGCTTTTCATCACCGGCATTATAAGTTGACATTTTGACACCGCCTTTAAGCAGCTTTAGAGATACACCAACTATATCACCATCACGCATTGCCTCAAGAAGCAGGCCATTCAATTCGATAATATTTGTAGCCGCTGCAAGTTTAATCGCAGCGCCAGCCGGCGATACCATATAGATGTCAGCTGGACTCCATTTGTTGACATTCGAAAATATCTTTTCGGCGCTGTTGAGTTTCTTGAATGTTTTTTCGAGTGACTCTACCCAGTCGCTTCCACGATGGAAAGTATAATTCTTTTTGCTATATTTCTTATGCAATGCTTCAGCACCAAGAATACAACTATCACGCCATGCTGGTGATAAACCGTTCAATATGTTTTCAAATGGTTCATCTACTTTGCAGCCTTTGTATGCGCGTTCCAAATCAATAGCTGTATAGTTTTTGCTACCAGCCCATCGTGCAGCTGCATATACTGCCTGTGCACTTTCCGTAGTACGCGTAACATCTGCACCAGCACCTTTACCACCTCCCCCACCAAATTCTTTGGTTTTACTAAAATCTTTTAGAGCATATGGTTTGTCATCTTTAGCTGAATAGAAAACAATCTTGGCTGGGTTGTTTTTAGCTTTTACATCAGCTGCGGTCTTTGCGTCATAGCGCAATACCACTTCTCCCCCGGCGGCTAATGTTAATGGTTGACTGTTCTTGTATTTGTCAAGAAACATATCAACACGCCAATCATATTTGTATAATTCAGCTGGCGCTAGGTTTGCACCTTCGGTCAAATAGTGTTGTTTAAATGATATCATTTGTATTCAATTCCTTTGCGTCCACCAACTGGACTGATTACAATGCGTGTACCTTTTACGCCGGCATCACTGCGATCTCCTTTGTATATAGCCATAAGAACAGGATCATAGCCATCACCATCTACGCTATCACCATTGTAATGAACATGATTAGCTGACAATTCATAATGTTTGCCTTTCTTGACGAGTTTAACTGGTCCTTGCAACAGCATACTAACATTTTGTTGACCAAGTGTACCACCATACTTGTTGCCATATACACTAAGCATTTTCAACTTATCATCTTTAATTTTACGATATAGCGTAGTAGCTGGTGGCAAACCATCAGGATAGTCTTTTTTAAGATCAGAGATAAATTTTTGAGTTTCCTTATGAGCAAAAATTGTTGGTTCCTTTGCTGAACTTATACCACCCCATTGTTGAAAGTCTTTTGCTTTGCTACCATCTTTATGTGATAACCAAACAATCTCTTTACCATCAATATCCAATAAGTGAAAGTCGCTCTTAGGAGTTCCTGCAGTACTAGCTGCACCATACACATCATAAGTTTTATTGCCAACTTTTATTTTGATGGTAGCTGATGCCATGTCGCTTTTTGCGGCATCAATTTGTTCTATCAAAGATGCCAATTCACGGTCCTCTTTAACAGTTCCTCCGCCACTACCCCGGCCGCCAAATTCTGAATTTTTTGCAATATCCTTTAGTGAATATGTATTGCCTTTGCCATCAAGTAATCGTATAGCGCTTGTAGGCAGTCTTTTGGTAATGGTGTTGATAACATCTTTAGCTGGTATGAATACCACTTTTTTACCATTCTCCAATTCAAAAGCTTCACTGTTCTTAAGCTTTTTAAGAAAAACTTCGGCGCGCCAATCGTACTTGTATAATTCTTTTCCTGCTAAGTTTGACATACTGTGAATTATGGTTATTTATACCAAAGGATATTTAGATATAAAGTCAGCTGATAGAGATGGCTCTAAGGCGTTTGCTTCTATTTCCCACGGGCATTCTTCATAATCGGTATCGTCAGCATAATTTTTGCCTTTCCATCGCGCACAATATCCTGAATATAACATTCGCAATTCTCCTCGAGAAAACTGTTTGATATGAATCATCTCATGCGCAAGCGTGCGTATTAGCGTATCTGTATCATTATAGTCTAGACGAATAGTATAATAATCATTATGTTGTGAGGCGTCCAAATCATAACATTCACCATATGTATTTTCATTGGTCAACATATCCTTGACCAGCTTGATGCGTATTTCTATGTTACGCTTACGCGGCATCAATGCCTTCAAAAAGAAAACGGCTGCAGCGCCAATGCGACGTTTTAATCGCTTATCTGCGCTGCAGCCGTATATACTAAATTTAATCACTGAGGGTCAAGCATATGTTTCAATCATTCGTGACAGGTCAGCATCGCTAATCTCAACGCCGCTGGCAATAGCGCCAGCGCTCATGTTTAAGCCGCGGGATAGTTTGCGAAGGTTAGCACTTTGTTGACTCTTGCCTTTGCGCAACAGGTCAACAACGTGCTTACGTGCTTTATCATCCAGCTCAAGACCATCCTCAAGAGTAATCTTACCAACAATTTTATCCATGAAATCATAAATTTCGGCTTCAGTTGGATCAATATTGATAATGAACGCACGAGTACGCAGCGCACCATCAGGATCAAGTTTGTTTAATGGAAGGTTACTAATAAAAATAACTTTACCTGTAAATTCAAAATAACGCGGAATCAAGCCTGCATCAAGAATTTCTTCATCGGTCATGTCATCAGGATCAACAACATTTTTACCCATTTTGTTCCACACCAACTTACGAATCTTCTTGGTATCGGTAGCGGCTTTCAACAAGTTGCGTGCTTCTTGATCACCCAATGCATCGTCGGAATCATCAAAGAAGATGATCTTATCCTTATAGCGGAACAGCAATGAGTATAAACCTGCAGCACTAGCACTACCAGTATTCTTAAAGTAACCAGCGCCATCACGCAATCCAAGGTTGCTAAGGATTTGTTCGGTTGTATGTGTTTTACCAACACCGCCTTTACCACTGACAAACAATGCATTGGCAGAACCACTAACAGTCATTTTAACTAGATTTTCTAGGTCAAACAATTGAGCTTCAAAGGTGAGGCGCTCTTGATCGCTTTCAAGAGCGTTGATCTCTTGAGATATAACATACTTTTCTTTAGCAGAGCCACGCGTTACTTTTGCTTCAACACTGCCAGTTGCATCAAGGAGTGCACCTTGTTCTTTACGAATCTTTTCAATGTCCTTTGCCTTACCAGCCCATGTGAACTTTGTGCCAGTCTTGACAAACAGTGCAGGGTATGAGGTTTCAAGCTGATCAAAAATCTTCTGACCAGCACTCTTGTGTTTAGTATATACCTTACCCTTTGCAAAGGAAGGCTCAGTAACCATATCTAAGATATCATTAAGAATATCTACTGGGCTAGCAGCTTCAGCTAAAAAATCATAATTGAAATCTTCGTTGAGTGGCACATCATCAGGCATGGTACGAATCTTACCCAGCTCAATGCTGTTATTTTTAAGTGCATCTGCAACGAGTGGCAATACCTTAACAATACTTACGGTCTGATCAAATTCAATGTGGAACGGAGCTGGAGTTTTACCATTCCAAAAATCAATGCTTGCAAGATTTGAATAGCCGGCTTGACTAGCACTCTTCCAGTTGAAACGCAATGAAACATTCTTTTTGCTAGAATAGAAACGCAAACCAAAACCTGCTCCATCACCGTTCTTGAATGCTTCAATACCAGGATATCTAAACAATACAACACCGGTTTTCTTCTTTAGATATTTAGCAATTAGAAATGCTACTTTATCTGTAGACGCGTTTGAAAAGGCCTCAGCCAAATAACTTTTAAAACTTATTACGTTTGACATATACTTTATTTATAATAAAGTTAAATTTTAAAATCATCAAACTTATTAGCACGACCAGCATTAGTTCGCCCTGCAGCAAAAGGAGTTTGCGGAGCAGAGTGTGAAGAGTCATCAGCCATAATATTTGCGGTAGGATCGCTCACATCATACAGTCTCATCTTTGCTAGATCAACACCAATTGTAAATCGTTTATTGGTTGTTGGATCATTGTAACGATTCTTGAGTTGCTTTACCATTATTTGATTCATCTTGTCAAGTTGTTCAGTACGAATAAATGCAATCATCAAGTCAGCCGTTGCAGGTAGTCCAAAACTTTCGCTGGTATCCGTAATTTCAATATCTGACGATTGAAAACCCGACCGCGTAACTTGAGTTGCACTCCAGATGGGTACATTAAATTCAACAGCCAATCCACGAATCTCTTCAGCAATACTTTTGATAAGACTGTATGTATTGACGCTTCCGCTCAATCCTTTCATGCGGCTACTTGCGCAAATGTTTAGATAATCAATATAAATGATGTCAGGAACAAACTTCTTTTTCAATTTGAGTTCAAGTAGCAATGCGCGGAAGTGACCGACATGTGCACTTGCGGTTGGATATTCTTTGACAACAAGTTTACCTTTGGTTTTATCGCTGATACCTTTGACCTTTGTATTGAATGATGCTTTAGTCAAGTCCTTCAACTGATCAATACGTACATCAAAAAGATTGGCATCAATACGCTCAGCAATCTTTTCTTCGGCCATTTCCATTGTGATATACAATACATTGCGACCTTCTGATAGTGCAGCACTAGCCATATGACACATACCCAAACTTTTTCCGCAACCAGTATTATGTGAAGAAACACCATCAGTGTAATACCGATGATTATCATGCTCAACCTGAATATCAACGATTGGAATTCGCTTTCCTGTTTTTGTAACAATACCAATTTGGTATCCATTTTCAGTTAGATACTGTTGTTTTTTAAGAACTAAATCTTTTGCGTATTGCCATCCGTCAATGGTTTCAAACAAGTGATTTTCATTAACTCGAATAACTTTTCCACTATCAAGTAGTAAAACATATTCATCCCAGATTCCTTTGTCAACAAATGCTGATACCGGAACAAACCCATCGGGTGAATCTACTTCTATTGTGTATCCTGCATTCAGGAGCTCTTCAATTTCTTTAATTTTAATAATTTTTTCGGTCATATAAAGGTGTGATTTGTATAAATATAATGTTAGCTGGAACAAGAATCAATCTTATGAAATTTTACGCTCAAATCTATTATAACATCTGTAATGAAAATGTAAATAACAAAATTCATTATTGTAAAGGATCAAACATACATAAGCATCATATCATTCCCCGTCATGCGGGTGGTGGAGAAGATGAAAGTAATTTTACTTACCTTAGTATTAGACAGCATATAGCAGCACATTTCTTATTGTGGAAAATACATGGTATGGTTAATGATTTGCGATCAATGCATATGCTAGGAGCAAAATTAACATATGAACAAAGACGTATTGTTGGCAAATGGTGTTATGAGAATAAGATCGGAATGTTTTTAATCGGTAAGGAAGAGCGAGCTGAGATATCACGCAGAGGAATTGAGACACAAATCAAAAATAAACTAGGTATTCATAATCCAGAAAACTTTTCAAAATTTGCATCACTTGGTGGAAAAGCTTCAATAATTTCACCTAATAACCCATGGGCATATTGGGCCTCAAAGGAAGGGCAATCTGCTAGAGCACATTTGGGTGGAAAATCACACATTGGTAAATTATGGATTCATAAAAATGATGTTATAACACGGTGTCTTAATACCGAAATTCAACAAAAAATTGATGAAGGATGGCAATATGGTATGAAAGATGGTGGAAAAGAATATGTGAATAACGGAGAGAAAACATTTAGAATTGAAACCAATAGGATATTCGGATTGCTTTTACGCGGTTGGCAATTAGGAAAAGCACCCAATTACCAACCTGATCGCAGACGGTCTAAGAAAGAATTTTCTTATGAATCCTTACTCGAATTGGAGTCTCAGGGTGAACACAGCCTGCCAAAATAATGTTGAGCGTCTTGCGAGGAATACCTCCGCCTGTAATGGTATTAAGCATTTCAAGGTCAAAGGCAATCTTATCTTCGGTCTTGTGATAAAAGTCATAGCGGCTTTCAGCATTCTCAAGATAGTCATGTCCAACATTTGTATCAAAGGTAACGCTCAATGCATTGCTAAGAATGGTTGGAATGGCGCCTTCGGTCTGATCTTTGCTTTTGCCGTCAATAATACTAACGGCTTCCATAATTGCAAGATGTACTGCGCGATCCTTACACCACTTTTCAGTGTTGTCCACTAGCCAATCATAGTCAACACTGGCAGGACTATCAATATCACGAATGCTGCTTAGCACTTCGTGATGGTCATTGCGATTAACATAGTCGCTATTTTGAAATTCAATGTCTAGGACACTGCTAGTTGGCAGCTTGTTGTACTTGCTGATAAATGACAAGATCAATTCATACAATACTTTATGCTGTCCTTCAAAGTATTCGGGTTTTAAATGAGGAAGCGCTTTGCGCGTAAACATTTCATTTTGTATCAGGTTCTTAATGATTATTTCCTCAAGATTCTTTTGCATCGTTGTTTCCAATTTTAAATTCGCTTTGTGATAATAGATGATTTAATACGTCTCCGATATGATTCTTAAATTCAGAGTCTTCGTCTAGCGATTCCTTAAGCAGCCCTTCTGGAGTGCTTTCAATCTTATAGACAAATGAAACCTTCAAGACATCATTTTCTTTGTCCTCAGTGAGGCGGGTGCGTCCATATGTATAGATCACACCCGCCCAACGTCCAGACAATAATTTTATCGAGTATTGATCACTATGTAAATCATTTTCGACAAAAATATAGTCTTTTTTCTCAGTCATCTGTTTGTGTATCAGGCGATTCTTCAAAGGTGATTGCACTCTCAGGAACGCGATCAAGATCAACTTCAACGTCATTCATCATGTCGCGCAGGCCGATGGTATACTTGTTTTTGAGATATTCCGCAAAGTCAGTATTCTTAAATACAGTCTCCCAGAATTCTTTAGTCATGGTTTGAGCAGCACGCAGGTTACCAGTCAACTCAACATCCTTTGCAATGTCCCATGCTTGGTACCAACCATTCTTTGGCTTGCGAACATAGCCACCAAGAATAGCAATATCCAATAGGCCGCTCCATTTTTGAACGCCACCTTCCCAGCTTACACTGATTGGAATTTTACTTTTTTCTTTAACAAAGCGACTCTTTTCTACATTGATTACAAAGTGATAGCCTTGAATTTCAGTACCATCTTTATCTTGTTGGCGACCAATAATCCAAACATTGTCCGCACTATACATGATGCCGGTGTTATGCGTCACAACACCATTCTTAAGAATATAGTGTTCAGCATCTTTAACGCTAAGGTCATATACTTTTTGCCGCCCTATTGATTTAATTTCTTTAATTTTCATTATGTTATATTATAATATATTTTCTTCTGTTTGTAAAGGTCTTTTTTAAACGTAATTCCATTTACTCCATTGTGTATGATCGGACTTAATTCGGCGTGATATAACGGCTCTAGTTAAATTTAAAGCATTTACGGCATCTTTAATACAGTCATACTGTATTTCGTTAATCATAATTGATTTTGCACAAGGATTATTTCCACCAGTTCTTTCTTCTGAATATCTCTTAAATAATGCATCGTGCTTTCCTGTATTATATACATCTTGAATTTTTGTTTTTCTAATTTTTGCAGCTTCTTCAGACATGTTTAATCGTTGCTTTTTATTCATTTCTGATATTATAGACGGATCTGTATTAGATATTCTTTCTTTTACCTTTAAACTAATGTTTTCATTTCTATTCACTATTTCTTCATCAGATAAAGATTCATACCACCCAAACCAACCTTTCCTGGTAATGCCGTCATAATCATAACCAGTTTCAGGAATTAAATTTGCCCATTCGCTACTTTCAACAACATCATATTTAGCTGAGGCTAAAACAGCGGCATTTCGCAATTCTTCTTTTGTTTGGTATGTTCCTAATAACTCAGTAAAAATATCTTTGCCATGCGTCTTTATGTGTGACTTCCAGTAATGCCCAGAACCGCTATACGATTCATAGTCATCTTTGGAAGTGACGCACAGATATTTAAGACCTGTTATGTTATGCGTTTTTATCATCAATTTAAATGTCATAGGTATGTGTGGTTAACATACTTATTTATACAATTGACGATTTTAACTTAAACCAATACTTTACAGTCTTGAGCAACCACCAAATCTTTAGCTTCAACCCATTGGTCGCCAATCATGAACTTATGGGTATCACTACAAATGACAGTATGACCGTCTTCAAAGGTAACTTCATAGCATTCGGGCTCACCGTCTTCAAGAGTATCAGGATTCCAGACAGCAGTAACTTCCTTAGGCCCATCCAATGTTTGAACAGTATCACCTTCAATAAAGTCTTCAACGGCTTTGGTTGTTCCATCAGGCAGAGTAATAAGAGTTCCAGCAGCAACACATCCTCCGCTAACAATTGACTTAGGGAAAAGTCCGATCTCGAGGTAGGTATGGTTGATTGCAAGCAAGCAAATGTTTTTCATTGTAAGGTATGGCGTAACCATACGGAACAATCCTTTAAGCGCTTTAGCACGAGTCATGTCGGCAACGCTCTTTTCATTCATTGCATCTTCCAATTCTTTTTTGGATGCAAGGTTACCAACACTATCAATAACAATAATTACCTTGTCCTTGCGCTCCATTTGCTCAAGTTGATTTACAATATCAAACTTGAGCTCTTCAATATTCTTGATAGGAATATGCAATACTCGGTTGGTGTCAATACCAAAGCTTTCGAAGTATTGCTGAGGACTACCAAATTCGCTATCATAAAACATAAGGCAAGCATCTTTATGTTTCTTAAGATATGCACCTGCCATAAGCAATGCAAAGCTGGTCTTAAAGTGCTTTGACGGACCAGCAAGAACGGTAAGGCCGCTGGTCAATCCACCGTCAATACTGCCGCTTAATGCGACATTGACCATTGGTACACTTGTGGAGGTGATGTCTTTTTCAGCATAAAAATCGCTGTCAGCCAAGACGTCGGCTTCTTTAATTCGGCAATTCTTTTTTAGTTTTTCTAGTACAGATGACATATATTATTTCGTTGAGATATTATTATAACAGGTTTTTCTTCTTCTGTAAACTAAAAAATTCATCAAGTTCATGAGAATTATTTAGCAGCACACGTGTAGGATATTCAACCGTCTTATTCTTATTGCTTTGTTTGGTATAGTTACTTTCACTCCAAGTAACATCGCCATCAAGATACTTTACTACATTAAGCATCATATCACGAGCTGTACTTACAGGTACATTTTGGCAGATGTGATTAATCTTGGTTTTAAGCGGGTGCAATGATGCAAGATTAAAGTCTTCAGGCATCTTCATAACACGGAGACAGTCACGTACAGTTGGAAAGCTTTGAGTAAATGGATTAATCATCCAGAATGGCAATGCTCCAATCAGACTAGGAATAATACCTTTGACCATAGTAATGCCATGCGCCCAGTAACCCATACCTTTTGCACGTTTAGCGGCCATATCCCGAGCACGTCCTGCAGTTTTAGTATAACCATTCGCATCCATCCATTCCGATACAACTGTAAGATTATCACCTAAGCCGCCGTCGGCCCAGACAATAAGATTCTGTGTATCATCCAGGGTGTCATATAGTTCTTTAATATCTTTAGTACCAGTCTTGTGCATGGCGTATGCAGCCCAACCATTGGTATTGGGATCATCTTCATTGCAAGAGATATTCATTGGATCACCATCAGCATATGCCATATTAAAGATGTTTTCAATGGGTTCTCCAGGAACATTAAACCAACTAAATAGCGGAGCAGATGTACTCTTAGTAAAGAAGTAGAATGTGCGGCCGCGCTTTTGAGACAGGCCGTGAAGGCGGCTTTCAGTATAATACAAGTTTAAGCTATACCCATACTTTTCGCCGATAGCAAACAAACGGTCTGCGACTTTTTTACCCATGTTGCTGTATAAACGTGGAGCATTCTCGCCCCAAAATACTTTAGGACCTACTTTATCAAGTACATATTCAGCGGTGGTATACAACCATTCATTAACTGCACTATCTGCACTGCTTGCAGTGCTAAGGCTGCTCAAACCAGCACAAGGGCAGGTGGAATTTACAACATCAACCGATTCTGGTACATAATCAGGCTGTTTGTCAAGGTGAATATAGTCACCAGTCCATCCTTTTGTGTTGCGGATGTATTGAATGTAGTGATCGTCATTGCTTGCAAAGGGACTATATGATAATACGTATTCTGGAAGTTGTCCATCTAGTGCTTCCATGACTCCAAGTGATTCACCGCCAATAAGCGGTACGATTGATGCGTATGTGTATTTCTTTTGTGCGTTCTCCATAAATTGATTTATAGGACTTTGCCGGGACCCGTAATCTTATTCAATGCAGCTAGCGTAACATCATTCAAATGCTCACCAGAATAGTATGATGGCTTTAACATAGTATCAAGAGTATCGCGCAACTTAGTATATGCGTCTGGATTACTTTCAAGATATGCAATCTTATCAAATAGGTCTTTACTGTCCTTTACACGCAAGAACTGTGGAGCATTTAAATGGTTTTGTTCATCATAAGTTGGATGCAGGAATGGTATGATTCCATAATGAGCCATCTCCCAGAACTTCATGGTGACCCATCCTTTTTTGATAGGAATGCAATAAGTATATTTTACGCGCGGCAGCATGCTTTGCAATTCATGGAACGGTAAGCTGCCTTTAAAACGAGAGTCTGTTCCAATAGTACGCTCATCCCATTTGCCATAGATTGCTACATCTTGTACATGGTTAAGAATGGTTTCTTTCAACAGGTTGTATCGTGATGGTCGCCCCTCATTGAGAACAATCATAAAGTTGATGTCTTTTATACCAGCCGGCTCTGGTATGTCTTCACCAAAGAATGTATCCAACGACGAAGTTTCCGTTTCGGCGCTTTGCTTTTCTTTATCTTGTCCAATAAGAAAGATGGTTTCCATTGCACTATAGGTACTGGGAATGGTGTGCACTACCGTTTCATTGTCTGTATAGTTTTTACGAACTGTTACACGCGTATCTTCATCATATTGTGACAAGACAATGGTTGGCATATGAATCCAATCGCGTGCATTAGGAGGCCAGAAGCGTGGATCATTTACAATGAGAATGTATGGGATGTGGCGATTATCATTCATCCAATCCGTCATGGGTGCAACATATTTGCATAACATTTCAAGAGGACTTGCAACCTCACTAGGGTTACGCATTTTGGTAACCTTAAATGGAATGTTGGTAGTACCGGTTGGACCAGTAAATACAACACCAGCATCAAACTTTACATGATTGAGTGCAACATATTCTTTAAGGTATTCTATATTGTGTAATTTACTGTCCATTGGATTGTTCTTTTTCCAATCCACAAACTGCTTACCCCAAATGTCAACCACATTACCATTCGCATTGATGCGTTGCTTTTCGCTGCTGCTTAGACGTGAAAAGTCATTGCAACCCAACAGGTAAAATGTAATGCTAGGATTACGCGCAAATAGGTTTTCATAATACTTGGGCGCTTCGCAGTCACCGCCAATATTCCCCCATGAATTGCGATTAAACAATATGCTCTTGCCAATCTTTCCTACATATACATTCATATTATCCAATCTTAACGCTGTCGGTATTCAAGTCAACCATGTAGGTTAGAGGATCAATGGCGCCTCGCTCAATTTCTTTTTCAAGATAGGCAATTGTATCATCAAGTGCAGTTGAGATACTTTTCTTTGGGCACCAGCCAAGCGAGAGCGCCTTGCGAATATCCGCAAATATTTCAAATGCTTCACCGTTGATTTCCGGCATAAAGGTATATTCTACTGCATCTGGCACTTCATATCCACGCGCTTTAAGTACACCTGCAACAGCATCACCAATTTCAAATAGGCTACAACTTTGTCCACGCCCAAGATTGTATGTTTGGCCAATAGTGCGATCATCGGTTAAGCATTGAACGTGAAAAGCATTCACGTCATCAACATGAATAAAGTCCCTACGACGTTGGCCATCGCCGAAGATGATTGGGTTGTTACCTCCCATCATGCGAATAGCAAAGCCGGCAAACAGTGGAGGCACAGTGCGCTTGTAGTCTTGAATAGGCCCTGCAATATTAAAGTAACGCAATGCAGTATAGCGCAATCCTTTGGTGCGTGCATAACTTTCAGCAAGCAATGCAACAGCTGCTTTAGTGCTTGCATACACTGTAGTAGGATCGCTTTGGCCTTCAAAATAACCATCTTGTAGCAGCTCACAATTTTCATATACTGCACTCGTCTCAGAGAAAACAACGCGTGGGCAACCGGCTGCAAGCAGTGCATCAAATACATTTACACTACCAACAATGTTGTTGTCAACCGCACTTGATGGGTCACGATGGCAATCATAAATGCTAACCAAGCCTGCAAAGTGAAAAGTAATGTCAGGTTTGATATTGCCAATGTGTAAATGCATTGCTTCACGGTCACGAATATCGCATTTGAAAAAACGGACACGATCATGCACTTCAGGGATATATGAGCCGTGCGCAAGATTGTCAATTACAATCACATCATGCCCTAGTTCTAACAAATTAGGAATAAGATTTGTTCCGACGAAGCCGCAGCCTCCAGTAATAAGTATCTTCATAGAGTTATATATGTGGTTAATTTTTCTTTGCAATGACGCGCGATCTCAATTCACTTGTAGAGAAACTGTGTCTTCTTTTGTTGTAATGGATTGGGCAAAGGTCTTTTCCGGTGTGATTGGTACCTTGGTATTCCTCGCCAACAATGCGCACATCAGGATTGATTGTAAGAATCATATCTTCCAGATCCTTTTCGGTTTCAAAGGGAATAATTTCGTCCACATATTTGCATGCTGATACTTGTAGGTATCGCTCAAATACACTTTGAACTGGTGCGTTCTTTGTATCAGCACGATCCTTTGTGGGATCAACCAATAATCCTACAATTAGATAGTCACACAATTGTTTTGCTTCCATAAGCATTACTGTGTGGCCAGCATGAAAGAGATCGAAGGTGGAACAGCTGAAACCAATTATAACCTCGGTTACATCTTTATTTAGTTTTTTTGCTATTTCTTTTTTATTAATGTACATATTTCTGGTTTTTATCTAGTTGTGTATATTGTTTGTCTGGCAGCATTGATTTTATTTTTTAAGTATTGTAATAGATATTCTTTGTCATTCGCATATGGATACATTCTACAAAGATGACCAATCTCATGAGCCTTAAGAACTTCGACCGGCACCAATCCACTATTTTCAATAAGTTGAAGTGAAGAATCAGACGAGTCGTTCAAAGCAATTGTAGTATATAGTTTGGCAATGTCAATGACCCATGAACTATATAGTGTGATGTCATTGATTGGATCAATAAAACAAATGCTTTGACCAGTACTATCATTACTCATAATGTTACTGATGCTGCAATCTCCATGACTAAAGGATGTTGGTGTATACCACATCGCGCCATTAAGCAGAATATAGATGAAACTATAGTCGCCAATATACAGCAGGTCCTTAACGCGTTCACGACAGCGTGAAATATATGAATCGGCGCTAACAGGTTCAGATTGCAGAGGCGGATGAGAAGCGAAGGTATGAACGGTTTCCAGCACGTCGGTTATGTCACCACTGTATGTATGCAAATATTGCATACGAATAGTATCACCAATAACACTATGCACTCCTGGGACATTATAACCATACCATCGCGCGGCCTCAAACCATCGCACAACACTCTGTGTATTTTTTGATGTCTTGTAGACGCTGTCTGTCACTTTATCATAATACACAGAGTCACCACTCCAACCGCCAACCAATCTTGTGCGCTCAAAGCTTTTAACAAATTGTTCTGGTGTAATACCTTTGTCATCAATGTAGTATGCTGCAAGCTTCTTTTGGAAGCTAAGCGAGCTATACTTTACGTCATGCTGAGTTAGCCAGCTCTCAATTTGTGCTCTGTACTTGAGATCGGCCGCTTCACAATCACCATTACATGAGAGTTGACCTCGTGCGGTAACAATATGAATGCTCCAGCCATCATCACATAAAGCATTGAGTTTGTTGACAAGCGCAACATTTGGCATTGCATTTACCCAATCACGATTGTGAGTAATAGCAATGGTATCATCAAAGTCAACAACAAGAGTGGTTGTATAGTCTGAAATCATATGATGTATATATGCTTAGATGCGGCGGTTAAGAAAATCGCGATCAGCTTCTTGACCATCAACTTTGCCGCGCATATATGCTACAAGGAATGAACTGTAGTTGATTAGATCCTTACCACTATCTTCAATACTCTCAAAGTTGGGTTGATACTCAGGATCATTTTCCATAGCTTCAATCACACTATACATTCGCAATACCTTAGCTTGAATAATATCAAGAATGCTAGCTACACCGCGTGGGTAATAGTTTGCTTGACGAATGCGACTGTTTGGGTTTTGATAGTCACGACTCTTGCGTTCTTGCAATTCGGCGCATTCTTTCAATACCAGAATACTTTCTTTAACTGGTGGAGTCACAGCAGTTGTGTTTGGATTAACCTTGGCCACGTGACAGTTTCTTGTAGTTTTTACTTTGCTTAAGATGAGAAGTTTTGCTTTTGGCATGGATTCCCTTGCGACGAATTTTCTTTGGCTTTACCTTGGGGTTGCTGTTTTTCATAAATTTATTATATACTGTTTATATGGATTTGTAAAGGACTTTTTTGCATTTATTAAAATGATATCTTGTCATGTTTGGACGCCGCCCGATTTTAGCACAATAGGGACAATGAACAATATTCCAAGTTTTCTTTTTGCCTAAATGAATATCTGATAATTTTTTTCGCAATTTATTTGCAGCTTTATTCATACAATTTGTTATAATCTTCTTTAGATATAACAAATTCTTTTCCCTCAGTTTTGATATAATGATCTAGTAAGTAAAATTGTCGGCTATACACATGAAGTGATCCTACTTGCCATGTGATACTGCCAGCACTGATTGCATTGCCAGTGCGGCACACAAGATCTTCAACCAAGCAGCCTTGAATATACTTTTGCCATGCATAGTCATTTCTATATCCGGCCCAAACATCATTGCTGCGCATCTGAACAATCATATGCAGCTGCGAATCTCGAAGTAGAAACTGAACAGCATTGGTACAAATGAAGTCGCTCATTCCACCAGCATACCAGTCAGTATGCATGGTTGGTCGAGTGTAAATCATTACGGCTCTGCGGCTTTCAGGGTTAACGGTCAATTCATTGCGTACATTTTCATACTGTGCACCATTCTCTTTGCTTAGCACGAGGTAACCATAATTGCTGTTGATGAAGCCTTCAGGAGTAGCTACAGCATTCCAGATGGCAGGTGTCTTTCCAGGGATATCATTTACATTGAGACTTTGTGAAAGATACCAATCCAATTCGTTTTGAATATATTCAGCATTTTCAGATCCAAAGATTAGTGCTTCATCAGCAATGAAACTTGCACCCACGAGCTCTACGGTTTTTACACCGCTCTTATCGGTTGTGAATTTTCCAGTTAGGTATTGTTCGGCGAGCAATTTACGAATGTCATTTACTTTAATTTGCATATGTGTTTAGAATAGGAATTTGCGGAAGCGGATGATGTCTTGCATAAATCGCAAGTCATCGCTTTCAAGAATGTTTAACCACACATTGTTACCGGCCAGCTCTTCAACAATGCAACGATCAACATTAAGCGGACGGTCGCGTGTGATATATGTATACGCTTCACTAAAGAAGTCTTTAATAGCAATGCCATTCTCAACGGCCTGCCAGTTGGTATCACAATATTCATTGCTTTCAACAAAGCTGGTAGTATAGAGGAATAGCAATTCTCGCAGCGTATCATCGGTTTCGGTTTGACGCGCGCTAAACATTTGGCCGAGGCGGCTCCAGACAGTTTGGTTTTTCATAGTGTTATTATAACAAGTTAGATGTGATTTGTAAAGGATTATTTTTGCAATAGTGCTGCAATGATAAGCTCAGCATTTTCTTGTAGAGATGGATATTCAAGGGTGCTAAATTCTTTTCCATTGCGAGACATGAACCAATCCCAATCAGCTTTTGCCTGTTCTGATAGCGGAATGGATTGAGGTCTTGCTTCACTTGCTTTACGAATAATGTCGACAAGCGCGTCTTCTTTATCACGCACAGCAGCCATAATCTCTGCCTTTGCAGGATAGACTGCTTGACGAATTGAAGTACTTCCTGGTTTTACTTTTATAAGCCACCAACCTTCTCGCAATCCTTCATATGCCCAAGGATCATTATCCTGCACATATTTGTTGCCAATCTTTTTGTAGCGAATTTGATTCATGTTTTCGTATACTCTTGTTTCTGCGTTCATAATTTTATTATATCAAAGTTTAGTGTTGGCCGCCCAGATGAGTCCCAGGTTTGCAGCTGCATAACTAAACCAAATGAGTGCCCATGGGTAATTCTTTTGTGCTACATAACTAATTCCCACTGCCGCATACAGAAAGAATACTATTGTAACCATGATGTCTTCAAACTTCACGGTTTTGAATATTGATTAATTGATCTACGAGATCTGCAATGCTTTGATCATTGAGTAATACCATATCAGTATACGGTTTGCCCTTAAGACATTGCCACGCTAATCTAATACGATTGCACCATGAACGTTCTTGTGGATTATAATGGAACAGCGCAAACTCAGTGCTGCCATAACCGTCATACTCCACCCATAGACCTTCACTTCCGCAGTCACATCTAAAAAATTTACCTTTCATAATTATTGGTTCTAACAATTTAGCGGTATTTAATTTCTAGTGGATGCATATTACGGCTATCATTAGATCTGATTTGCGGCTTGGCCCATCCACGAATTGTTTCACCTTGGGCATTGTAAAAATGATTGAGTTTTGCGTGTGTTGACTGATGAATCATTTTGTTGTAATTTTTTGATGTGCTGAAGGCCTTCTCGTATGATTGCCCTAGAGTCAAGCGGTAATATAGTTTCCAAATAGTTTTCATAATGTAATTTATTTCCTTACATGATTATTATACACCATTTATGCAAGCTTGTAAAGGAAAAAAATGCGTAACGTCTGTTGTTGATTCGTGGCTCATTTGTCGCGAGTCACCTCGACGTTCTCAGGAAGAATCCGTCGCACCCGCGTTGCGGCAAATTCGTTCGGGACGTTCCATTCGTTCCCAACGGCCTGCCGTATATCAGAGGCGAGGACGACGGCGTTCGTGAGTTCGGTTGACGTGCCGCATCCCTCGATGCGGTCGATGAGTTTGTCAAGTGCGGCGTATAGTTCAGTCTGATTCAGTTTCATTGTCTTTGTGTCGGGGGGTTTGCAAGAGAGACAAGCACATCGCCGTGACACGCTTTAGGAGCGCACCAACATCCCAACACTTTCCCGCACAACTCAGGCAGTGCGGCCATGAGATCAGGCTGAGCCATTACCCATTCGCAGTATTTTTGAATTACCTCTTCTCGGTCGCCATCTTTCCCAATCTCGAACGGGTTTCCCCATTTGGACGGTCTTCCGATGTATATGTCGTGCTTAGACTTCTTGCAGTGGACAACAAGAGCCGAACAAATCGTGAGAGGCAATGCCTCGCGCACGGCTTGGTCGGTCTCTGGCGTTGGTTTCCCGGTGGTAGTGGTTTCCATAGGTTCAGCTTTCACTGCGAGCCTCCCGATCGACGTTCTCTGGATAACTGGTTGCATCGATCACGGATGTCCCTATCACCATCAGCCGGTGCTGATATTGGAAGTGTCCTCCACTCATTTTCGTTGGTTGGTGTTGTTGATTTGTGTGTTTTCAACGTTCGCTCTCGGCGATTTCCTCAGGAGTTGCAATATAGCAAACACCGTCAAAATCAGTGTCAGCATAATCATTGGCGATCGCTTCAGTTTTTGCAGCCTTAACAAGTTTCGCTGCTTTCTTTGCAGCAGGTTTTGTTGCTTTCTTTGCAGCAGGTTTTGTTGCTTTCTTTGCAGCAGCCTTGACAATCTTCACGTCAGCATCAAGTGTCGCGGCATAAAGGCCACGAGAGATTGCTTTTTCTTTGCCTAGGAATGTTTCCAGAACTTCCTTACAAGTAAGGCCGTATTGTTGGCCGGTCTGGTAAAGTGTCTTTGCTGAAAAACCAGCGGAGGCGTTGGGTTGTGCATTGAGGGCGTCAATCATTTCATTTACTTTTGTCATCATAATGTGTGTTTATTTGGTTTCCTTACGGTGTTATTGTATCAACTTTTGTCGCTCTTGTAAAGGACAAAATTCATTGTTTTGTTTCAGAAGCAAAAAACGTTGAGACAAAAAACGTTGCAAGAATGAGCGCGATTGCGGCAAGTTCTAAAGCGGCGTTTTGCATAATATTTTATGGTTTCCTTACAGAATTATTATACCATATTTTTCAGGACTTGTAAAGGAAAAAATGAAGAAAAATGCATATTTTTTTGGCCATTGAAAATCAACGAGTTACGCAAATGACCATTTTTGAGCGGAAATTCAGAGGATTTGCAGCTTCTTTACAGCGGATTGCCCAGCAGATTAAGCATAAAGGCATGAAATCCCATTTTCAGAGATTTCATGCCTTTTTCGGACTGTGGTTTAAGCCACAGACATTTTTCAGTTTAAGATGTAAACGTCAGTCCACGCCGGTGTGGTTTTTGACATATGACTTATGGCTCGGTTTGATGCAACAAATACATCAAACACATATGCTTTTCCGCGCGCTGCCTTTTTGCTTGTTACAGCAGATCCACGATCTTGAACGGTAAATTTCCCGTCATCAATCTTGTTCTTCAGTGCAGGAATATACACGCGCGTTCCAAACTTAAAGTCTGGATGCGCAGCTACAGTTATTCCTTGACGTGCTGCCTTAACGGCTGGCGATGCTACGCGGCTGCCCCAACGATCTTGTCCAGGGCAGTAATATGTAATGCGGGCTCTTACTATGTGTACAACTGTTATTGTATCTAAACGTGCCGTTTCGGCAATAGAGACAGGCGAGCAACTGAACAGAGACAGCACCAATGCTAGGGATATTGCTATTCTTTTCATTGTGTTGTTGGGTTGTGGTATTTTATTTTGTTTTGGTTTCAGAGAGAGTATCATACCACATTTCATACTCTTCTCCGCTTTGTGTATAGACTCAACTTTCGCTATAGTCTCACACGAGTGTAGAGTCAGCTAACATAGCAGTCTCCATTTGTTTTGTAGATTTCCTACAAAATTATTTATCAAAGCATTTATGTCCAAAGGACTTTTACATGTCGCACAATGGTCGTCATTGCATCTTGATCACGCTGTTCAATCAAAGATTCTAGACGATTTGTTTCAGCGTATGCTTCAGCAAAACTCATACCATACAGCGTTTCGCATGAACGCATACATCTTGATTTGTTTCCTGCGGCATCAAACGTTGGCTCTTCAAATACGCCATGAACACCAGGAAGCATCTTTGGGTAGCTGTCATCATGCGCAGCTTGCATTGCATCACGTTCATGTTTAACATAATTATAGGCATCACGCAATTCGCCATATGTTTTCTGGATATCATCAATATATTCTTGTGTAATGTGACCAGCCGCAAGTTCTTTACTCCAATCGGTGTCAAGTTGACTCAATCCTTTTTCTTTCTCTACAAAGTCAATTAGGATTGCAAACAATACACGCGGTACCAATTCGACTTTATCACAGTATGTGCGCGGGATGACTCGTGTAAGCCAACGCTGCTGTGGAATAAAGAAACCACGAATGCTCCAGTAAAGACAGGAACGTGCATAGCTGTTGGTAAATAATAGTATCAGTCTTTTCATATGTATTTTAATTTAAAATTTCCGTCATCATATATCTCAATGTATGAACATGTTTCATCGCAAAAGCTTCCGCTGTTGGCATAGGTGCAATTGGCATAAACGCGTACTTCAGGATAGTGTGTATGACCAGCTAACAATACATCGTGCGCACGGCCATGCTTTTGAACAAACCTTTCACGAATAGTATCCTTAGCTCTAATCCATGATTTGCTAAGCTGTTTGATCTTGCGTGTAAAGCGATGGCGACGATCAAACTTTTGAATCCAGTAGTATGCTCCAGTAAAGAACCATGTAATGAATGGGCGTTCGCTGATCCACTCATCATAGTTATGGCCGTGCTCTATGCGAAACTTTACGCCGTTTATCTCTATAGCATAATGATCAACCAAATCCATGCCAGCTATTGCGCTCAAGAATTCTGCGTCTTCATCATGATTGCCGTATACCAATACCACATGATGACTTTTTGATAGCTTGCGAATTTTGCTAAGAATCTTCCAATCCTTTTTATCATAGCGATGAAATGAATAGTTGTCAAACAAGTCTCCATTGATGACGAGTGTGTTAAATTTAAAGTTCAGTACCTGCAGCACCTTTTCTTTTTGACTTACACTGGTGCCCAAGTGAACATCGCTAATGACTAGCGTATTAATCATTGGTTACTGTTTCATCAGATAGTTCGTCACGATTCATTGCAGCTGTAATATAGCCTATTAGAATGGTTGTCATTTCTGCTTGAATGCGATCATCGCTCCAGCCTGATTCTTTACGAAAGTCGAGAATCATTTCTGCTATGCGCAATGACTCCATCAATAGAGCGCCATCAGCAAATACGTCATATACTTGTGTGCGGTATGCATTGCTAGACCGATGGTTGAAGCGCAATTCAACGTCAGATGTTTCTTTAAAGTGATGTGTGATAGCGACTGAGATAAGTGGAATCATAAGTGTTATTTGCTTTCTTTAAATGTTACAGTGCCTTCCCATACACCAAAGTCGCTTTGCTCGCGCATTGTCCATGTCTCAGGCACTTCTCCTTCACGCATAGGTCGCGTAGTATACCATAATGAAGAATTGCCTTCTTTAGACGTCTTCCAAGTTGCAATAACAAATTTGTTTCCAAGTGGAACGTCTACATTCATGTTTCCGCCAAAGGCCTTAGCTCGTTGGTTTTCTGTGCATGATAATAGTAATGCTGATGCAAGGATTAGTGGCAGTAGTTTCATATTGATAATTTATTGGTTTTCTAAAATGTATTTGGCGAGGATGTATTTTTCTTTTAGAGAAGGCTAACAGCTTTACCGCGAAAGGCTACAATTACAGCATTAAGTGCCGTGCCAATTGCACAAATAAGAAACATGGTGCCTAGCCAGATCCAAAATGAAGAGAAGACGAATTTAAGTATTTCAAGCATAATCGTATTGTTGTGTTAGCAGAGAATCCTATCGGTTTTTGGGAAGTGGCTTTTTTCTAGAAGAACCTTTTGATCGTGCGTGATGGTTTCCATGATCTTCTTAGCATAGTGTACTGGGTCAAATTCTACAAGTCCCACATCGTTATATCCACCACAGCTGAGGAAAAGCGCAATGTCGCGCAATGCATCCTCTGCTGCAGCTGCTTTTAGTTCTGCCGCTTCGGCTCGGTGTAGTAATAATATTGTGTCACTGTTGGTCATATTATCAAATGGTATGCTTTACTAGAGTCTGCAGCAGGTGATCATAGTCACCACTCATGCAATCATCCAACACAGCTTTAATTTCAGCAGCTGTGCGCCCTTGCTGCCGAGCTGCTTTTTGAAATGCTCCCATGAGTGAGAATGCATTACCGTCAAGGCCAACAAGTTTTAGTTTAATTGCTTCACAATGTAGTGTTTCAGTCATATTATTTTATTTCAATTGCGTTCCATTTACTGTTAAAACCATAGTATACATTTTTCTCATAGTATCTTTTGACTAGACCTTTACCAGCATTCATATTGACGATATCTTTATACTCGCTGAACACTATTTCGTCAACACTATCTGTGATGATGACCATTTTATTATTAATCATAACATTTGATAGGATTTTTACAGGTACTTCTTTAATAAAGGTTGTCTCTGTATTAGCATCTACAATCGTAGCTGGCATCAACCCAAACATCGCTGAAAACATTAATGGTAAAAGAATACATGCTGGAGAGGTTGAATCACCACTCATATCCATGGCGAATCCAAGGGAAAAGGTCAACGGGAGTAGTATAAAAAATGTAATTTCAATCCATGTCATAATTTTATTGTATTAGAGTTTCTTACCAATGAGTATATTCAACAATTGCTCCATCCTCGCAACGCCATTTAGCATGAACGTAACTTTCAACGCAGCTATCATCACATGTCTCAAAAATGCCTAAGCGTTCACGAAGATCATACATAGCTTCAACATAAGCTTTGCAGGCTCCTGCTGCTTCTTCGCGGGTGTTATAAATGATTTCTTTCATACTCTTATTATATTAGTGATTAACAACCGCAGCATGGTGCATCTTCGCAGCCGCACGGTGAGTCATTTGGAGAATCTTCAATGTCGTATTTCATATTGGTCATAATCAGTAGTGGTTTGCCTTACGAGATTATTATACACTAAAAAAAGCGTCTTGTAAAGGAAAAAATGCATGCATTTTTTTGTGTTTTTGTTGATTTTCAATGAGTTACGGCATTATCTTTACAGCCGTCACTGTATCAGCGAGTTCGCATACTTTATGGGAGATATGAAGCATTGGGCTTCCATCATACCAGACAGCATCATCGATGTATAATCCATAACCGTATACCCGATTCAGAGTGGTCAAGTCACGCACATCAAAGCCTACAAGATCATCCATGTTGATTGGTGGTTTTTCCCAGCTGAAACTTTGCATAGTAAACATCTTTTGATTGTTGCGATATTCGTCCAATCCTTCAACCCAGAATTCTTCCAGATATACATAAGTGCTGCTGCTGTTGAGGCTGGTTTTTCTTACAGTATATTCTTGCCCTGGCACAAGAAGAGTCTTTTCATCTTCAATCACATTGGTAAAATATCCCCATTCCGCTGGAGCTTTAAAAGTAATCTTTTGCCCAGGCAGAGGGAGTCCGTGCAGTTTGCTGTATTTGTTGAATATGCTCATAGGAGTGGTAGTAGTGAAGTTACGCCGTGGAAGCGATCATCATAATGAGGACCAATTGCAATGCAGGTTTTTGTTGGCACACCGCCAAACTCGGTTGTACCGTTGTCGGTTATCAGATGTGAGGTTAATCCTGCGGCCTTTGCGGCTGCATGAACAGCTTCAAGAGCGGCTTCGCTGTCAACATAACATACAATCTTTCGGAAAGAATTCTTCAACCAATGATCAATTTCATCGGCATGTGTTTCACTCCAAATGGTATCGGTACAAAACCAATATTCTTGTGTAACTGCTAAGCGCTCTTTGCGCATACGCTCAGTTAGAAATGCCATGCTGGCATGACCTCCTTGTGCAACCATTTTTCCTTTGCGCATATTTAGATCATTGCGCATTACAATTACCTGTTTAGTATTCTTCATTGTGTAGTGTATTTAGAAAATGTTTTACGTCCTTTTCAAATGTACAGTCAGGATAGGTTATACCATAGTATGCTTGCACATGATGATAGCGGCTGCTATCAATACCAATCAGTCTCATCTTTTCGATGTTATGTCTGGGATGCAGATTGTCAATAAGTACATTGTGGGCGTGTGATAGCGTCGCATGTGGAAGCGTTGTTCTTGAGCCGTATGCTAACGGATACTCATGTTGTTGCAACGTTTCACGCGTAAGAATATGACTATCATCAAAGTTCCATCCAGCTAGCTCTGATATTTTACTAGCATAATCTCGAGTACTAGCTGTAAGAATATAAACATTCTCATGCCCTAATAACTCTCGACTATACTCAATAAGAGATGCAGCAGCTGGGCGCACCTTTGTGTGGTACTTGTGACGGTCGCCATCAAGTGTAAACATAAAGTGATGGCCCTCAAAATCTGCATTAAACGATGTATGCATTAAGCATTCATCAATGTCCCAAAATATATTCTTAATCATAATGTTGTTGTAATATCCCAATGATGTATAAACTCTTTAAATCCACCGCGCCATTCCCACGATCCATCTCTTAATATGAAATCACCAGCGCCTTCAATATCAGCAGACACAAGTTGAGCTTCACAATGGCGATCAGTTAATCCCCAACTTGTATACTTGCGACCCATAATGATTGGGTATTTCTCTAATAGTGTTTTTTGTATAATGTTGTCCATTTTTACCAATGATGTATTGCGTTTGCTATAATAAAACCGCAGGTGATTAGATTTATAATCCAAAAGAATGATCTGATAGCTGCTGCAGCATCTGCTTCACCGCTGTCATTACTAATCTTATTGCCCATGGTTTTACACCATACACGCCATGCTCTCTTCATTAAAATTCGTCTAGGTAATCTTGTTGGTATTCGTTGACGCCGCATTCTTTGCATTGATCCCACAGTAGTCCAAGACCCGGTCCTTCCCAATCTCCGCATTTTAAATAGGCACAATAGCCATTTTCTTGGGTTGGCTTGGTAGGGTCACGATCCCAAAAAGGACACAGTTGCATCTTGCCAGCAGCATCACGCGTATAGCAATATGATCCTTCGGGAATCATGCTCTTGCATTGTTCAGCTGTCAATTTTAATGTATATGTTTCAATTCCCATCTTCAGATATAAGCTGATATTCTAAACGATACTTACACAATGTGAATTCAAGAAAATTCTCTAGTGCATAGCGGTCTCCATTACTGTCAACGCTATCAAGCAGATCAGCTTTACACATTCTATCATTAGTATAAAAATAAGAGGTGTGTGGAAGAACACTCGAATAAACAAAATGTACTCCTCCTAAAGCATCGACATGCGTGCACGCATAGCGGCCTGATGGTTTATGTTTGTATAGATATACCGTTTCCTCTTTCATTCTGTTAATGCTTTTGCAATTTCTTTACGACCCCATTCGTTAGCACTGTGAATATAACACTTTGGTAACTGCACACCAGCAGCTTCACATTGTTGCACTAAGTATTGAGCACATGCGCGACCAGTCAGGTTCTTAAGATTGCCATATTCAATAACTCCAGTTTGCTGTGTGACGCTAAAGTAATGAATGATGTGTTCTTCATGCAGGTCATGGTCAAATGACACTGTCTTCGGAATCATATGTTTGACCATCAAACAAAATTCTGAATAGTCGCGAACAACTACCCAATTGTCAGCTGCTATGCCACTCTTGTCCGTCAGCTTGCATTTGTCATCATAAAGATATGCGGCCTCAGGATTGCGCAAGTCGTCAAGAAAAAGGTTATATGAGGTAAGAGCCATTTGCTTGTGTACCAAATATATTGTATACCTGCTCAAAGAATTCACGCGTCATTTTTTCACTGGTTGGCGATTCAATTTCCTCAAGCAATGGATTGGTCAATACATCTTGATCGGCCAAACCATATTCACGTTTCCATTCTTTAAGTGTCTTTTTTTCGTTTTCTAAATTCATATTGTGTTTTTATTTAATAGCTCACAAAATTCCTTATATGATATTGGAATATCGCTTGCAACAATCACTGTCACATTTTCCTCATAGTGTAACCAGTCGGCTACGCTTTTCTTACTGAAAGCTTTATCCCAATTGGAACGCCCTTCACTACTGAGAATGCCGCTCTTAATTTCAGCACCTGTTATATCATTCTTACTTGCCATAAAGGTTTTCCTTTACCATTTGAGAATAAGAATCTTCGTGTTCATAGCTATTAAAAATGTAATCAAAAAGCCATGAGTTGTCTTCATCAAGATCACACTCTTCACATAGAGTAGAGTATACGGTTTCTTGAAGTTTGTTTAAATCGCTTATTGCGCTGCGCGCAGTTTCAATCTTCGCTATCTGTTCTTGTGTTAACTTTTTCATATCTTTCAGTTAATCTGTTCAATGCAAGTGCATAATTTAATTGTTTAATAGTCCGAGCATCACTATAAAAAGTTTTGCCTCGGAAAGTATACAATTCTTGTTTAGTTGTTTCTTCAGTACCAGTGGTCATATTTTTTTCTATATTCATTTATGAGAGTTTGAGTTTTAGATAGTTTGATTGCAAGATCTTCAATGCCAAAAACGGGTTGATCTTCAATCAGTACTGCTTCGATGTTGTCAATAAGACGCTGCTCAGCATTTGGATTTTTATGACGCATTTCATGACATCGCGCGCGATTTTCAGCCATGGCCGCTTCTCTCGCGGTACGGCGATCCTCAATTTCCTGTTGTGTATATTTGACTGGTAGTGTATGTTCGCTCTGCGAAATTTGAATCAGTTGCCCATTTTGAAACAATGATTTATATTCAACCCAACCATCCGCAAACATATCTTGTTGATAGTCATCACCAGTTTTTTTATCAGCATGAGGATAACTGTCATAAAAATGAACCACTCCGTTAAAGTGAAGACACTGTTCTGTCCATTCGCGAACAACTTTATTGTAGCCGAGATTCCAAAATGCCTGCAATGGTGTTGCATCATCTTCTTTATTTTCAGGAGTGTCTACCCATTCATATTCCTTACAGTTAACCAATAAGCACCCATCTGCAGTAATGGTGTATGAAGCCATCCCTTGATTTGGTGTATCTTTAGTTTGAAACGCAATGTCTCCAACAGTTTTGCCCCAGCGATCAATCAATGCCTGTGGGCATGATGGCAGCGGATATTCACAATGTATATAGTCGAACAGTCCCATAGTATTATATATTAAGCGGTTTATTTTTCAAACAGTTTAGTCCTTGTAAGGATCATACACATCGGCACCTGCCATAGCAACGCCTAACGGCTTAAGCTGATGTATGATTTGCACAGTATCTCCTTGAGCAGCCAACACATCGGTCAATCGTTTGTAAGCATGAGGACTTTCATCACAGCCTCCACCACGCAGCTCAACATTTGCATCGGCTAGCCAAGTGTCCATCATGTGCTGTGAAACTTTACCTTCACTGACACGAACTTTTTGCCCACCTTTCCATTTGCATTTGCCGGCGGCTTCAGTGCGGCTCATAACACGACCAGCACCATGAACGGTTGAATAGAGTGCGGCCGCCGACAAGTCGCTTTGCGCTCCTTGCAAGATAACACTGTTTTCTCCCATGGTACCGCCAACAAATCCTCGTTGCCCTGGCCAAGCTGGCGTTGCACCTTTGCGAACAACCCATAAGTCAACACCAGCGTGCTGTTCACGCCAAGCATAATTGTGGTGATTGTGAACTTCATCAATGATGTCAGCCCACAGGATACGTGCAACTTCGGCACACACCCAATCACGACCAGCATATGCATAATCGCCAGCAAGTTGCATTGCAGCGATATACTCACGACCAAGATCGGTATGCACATCAAGCAACACTGGATCCACAAGGATTCCGTCAGTCCCACCACCAGCTTTGATGTAGTGCGAAGCAATTTTGTGACCAAGACCGCGGCTGCCAAAGTGAACGCCAATCCAGATACGCTCTGCTTCGTCTGCAAAGATGTCAACATAATGGTTGCCACTGCCTACGGTGCCTAATTGACCGCGAGCCATATCTTTAAGAGGACGCAGCATTTCAATGTCATCCCACTGATCAGCATCAAACAGTGCATGGTCAACTTTGGTTTTGTTTACACGACCAATACCAAACGAGACTTTTGACACCACTTCATCCATGATGCGTGAAATATCACCCTTCACATCAGAAAGAGTAGCGTTGGTTAGCACTGCTTTGTTGCCGCAGCCAATGTCAAAACCTACGCCGCTTGGCGAGATGTGGTCACGATAAGCAATCACACCGCCCACAGGAACAGCATAGCCTAAGTGATGGTCAGCCATCAGCGCAGCAGCATGTGCACCTTTGCACAAGCAGTTGTCCATTTGATCCACTGCATTTTGCAATGGGTCTCCAAATACTGAAATGTTGTTTAAAATTTTCATAATGTTATTGAGCGGCGCTCATGCAATCATCATCTACGGAAAATTCGATCCTCGGCACGGCATCTTCTGAGTAACTCTCAAGGTCAAGGTTCTCTCGCCATTCCTCACTTTGTTCAACTCCATTTTGGATAAACTCAAAAAGAAGCTCAACTGCACCTGGGTTGTCTGCAAGGAAGTTGGCAATATAATGTTGGCCAATAAACTGTCCATGGCGATAGCCTAGGCCTTCACATAGCTGCTCAAGGTTGCGAACACCAGTGCATCCTTCGGTGCGAAAGCGTCCTCCAAATTTTTGGTCAATATAGGCATCAAACAATTGGTTGGTATCTTCGGTCATAATATAGTGTGTTGAGATTAGCGGTTGCCGTTAACCACGGCTTGATTTAGAGTGGCAGTAAAACTGAAAGCAAAGGTGAGAGCAAGAGCGCCCCACAATGCATACACATTCAACTCTTGAGGAATAATGTCAGCTTGACGAACGAGAAGATAAACGCCAATGTGCGAGAGTGAAGCAATGGCTGTAAGTAGTGCAATTTTCATAATGTATTTTTTATCGGCAGGCTTTCTTTGAGCCTTCTTTTTTTCTGTCTTTAAAGTAAACGGTGGCTGGAGCAATTTTGTGGCGAACTAACGAACGCAGTGCAATTGGGCTATAGTCAAAGGTGAGGCTTTTGTTCTTTTTCATATTAAAAACCAGCGGTGTTGATGCTTGCTTTTTGAAGGCGGTCAAATTCTTCGGTAATGACGCTTTGATATTCGCTTTCAGTATCGGTGCTTTCCTTGACTGCAACGCTTTTGACAAATTCGGCTTCAGCCGCGTGGCGCTTAGCGATTTGGGCGATCAGATTCTTACGGGCGGCGAGAGCAGGAGTGGAAGTATTTTTCATAATGTGGTGGTTTGCCTTACAAGATTATTATACACTAAAAAATCCCACTTGTAAAGGACTTTTTTCAGTAAAAATGCATATTTTTGCATTTTTGTTGATTTTCAACCAGTTACGGAGGCATAAAAAATCCTCGGTCTACAAGATTTTGCAGATTCCGAGGATTTTTGGCAGTTTTAGGAGAATCAGATGATTCCACGGGCCTTGAGCGTAACTTTACTATAGTCCTTCAGTAAAGCCTTGATTTGAGCAGCTGAAAGTTTAGGCTTTACTGGAACTTCAGGAGAAGGAGAAGGAGCTGCGGTTTTAGCAGTTTTGACAGCAGGAGTTTTAGCAGCCTTGACAGCGGTTGGTTTGTCAGTTGCAACTTCTACAGTTTCTTCTGCAACATCAGGATCGGTAATAATATTTTTTTTAGCCATACATTTATTTATAAGCTTCTTACAGCAAAATCAATTGCTCTCGCACTTTCATTTTCCATTGGTCGGTTCTTATACCAGCCGCCAGTATCATTGTCTATATCTTTACACAGGCGTGCAACTTCAGCTGATGTAATAGGATAACCTCGCTTCATTGCATTTGCGGCAATACTCATCATAATCTTATACATCATATGATACCAGCCGCCAGCTTGGATGGTACGATACTCTGCAACCATTCGCTTGTTGACAAATGGGCAATCGGCATATGAAGTCCACTTGTATGATGTGTTGATTAACTTTTCTTTGCGGTATTGCTCAATCTTACGACGCATTTCTTCAGGTAGTTTATCAGACAATGATAGGCGCTGAAGGTTACCAGTCCATGGATGCTTTGCCATAATCTCATAAGGATCAATCATTGGTGCTTCACGATTACTAAAGATAAACTTTTTAGAGTTTGGATAAAGCGCTGGCACATAATACATTCGGCTTAAGTCTTTGGTTTGAGGATCACCCAATCCATTATACTCTTTATTTAAAGCATACCAAAGGTGACGTATGCGATCCGCCGGCACTTCACATGTAAGAGGCAATACCACTCTAAACTTTGGATGCTCGTCTGTTGAGCTGGCAGAGCTGTAACATACATATCGCACATCTCTAAATACACTTATTGCATCCATCCAATGGCCTTCATATGTGTCAACATCAAGTGCCGCCCAACCAGCCCACGCTGTTACATTAGCATTTGCTCGAGTAGTGCCAGCCGTAAATATCGCTGGACTAATAAGTGCACTGCCATCTTTACGCTCATCCTTCTTCGGCTTGTATCCAGGTTGATCGCTCAACTTGTATAGCAATCTTTCAAATGCGTCCCATGTATTAAATGACAATTGACGGTGTGTCTTGTTGTCATAGATACTTTTAAAGATGGTCAGACTATACTTCATGCGTGATCAGCAAATGCTTTTTGGATAAGTCCATGATTGCCTGTATGATCTGGAGCGGTCCAATTTTCGGGTTTGACTAAATCTGGTAATGAAAGTGGGTTTGGTCTGCTCTCTTTAATTCCAACGCGCTTAGCCATGTTTGCTTGCAGCACTTCAAACCAGGCTTTTTGAAAATCAACTTGAAGCAAGTCTAGTGTACCAGCCGCTACAACAATAATATCTATCAGGCTGTCAACAATTTCTTCGCTGTTGCGCTCAATGATTGCAGCCTTGCCTTCATTTACTTCTTCTTGCAAAAAGTCATAACGGAATTTGATAAAGCTGGTTAGATTATCAGCTGATAAGTTTTCAACTGCATCGTTGACTCCATAATACTGATGCATCATATGCATATCGGTGCTAACATCTTCTTCAACATTTTTACCACAGTCCCACAATTCTTTTATTTGTTGCCAACGGTGCGCGGCTTGTTTTTTCATATGTCCATCTTGTCTGTTTGTTGCTGTATTCATATAGTAATTTATCAGTTAAAGAAATCTTCTAGACTTGCACGCGGTTCTGCGCTCCAGCCAATTGCATCAAGAATAAGTTCAAGTGGTTCAATGAAAGTCTTGTTGAACTGATGATCATAATTGACATATCTGTTCATATCAAATTCAGCTGGGAGCTTATCCACAAATCCAATAACATTTTCAGCTGTTGGGTTAGGCAACTTGAGTGGAATGTATTTGATACGGTCACCGCTTTGAATTGGTTGATATGTATCAGTCAATCCTTTCTGCTTAAGCATATGATTATACATTAGAGCAGCACGCACATGCATCGGCGTACCTTTCTTATAGATGGTTTGTTTATCGCGCCACTTTACAATATCGGTAATACCTCGAGGGAAGGCAACCTGTTCGATTGGAATGGTTGCAAAATGCGCACGAAACATTGCGATTGCAGCTTGGGTCTTAGCTTCATCCTCATTGATAATAATCTTAAAGATTTCCTTGAATGCGCCGCGGCATACTTTAGGAGTACTGCTTTTGATTGCTTCGATACCCATCATTTTGATTTTTGGTTCGGTATACTGCACTCCTTCATTGTTGTGAATATTAAGAATGTATCGCTTCTTAGCAGTCCAGATTCCACGGTCAGCAATAGCCTCCCGCTTCATAACCATTGCAGGTTTATAAACATTAGTAAGATCGGCAAGGCTATCAAACGCTTTCTTAAGCATCGGCTCAACGGCCTTGCTTCCAAATTCATCAAGGAATGCAACTGGATTGTTGGGCTTAAACTTTTCAATCACATCTTTTACGTGAATATACAAACTGTCTGTGTCAGCTGCAATAACTCGATCCACAACACCGTCATCCTTAAGGAATTTGCTAAGCCAAACATTAGCATGCTCTTCAGCCCAACGAATAACCAACTGACCAGTAAGAGTAATACCTTCAGCAACTGCAATATCAAAATATCTAAAGTAAGAATTTCCCAAAGCCCCATAAAGTGAGTTCATAAGGATTTTTATACACATTTGTTCGGTCTCAAGACGCTCAACTTCAATATCAATACTCTTATACTTTCGGGCGTCAGTCTTAGAGTTGATGGTTTCCTTTTCCTTCTTCTTGCGAATCATTTCAGCTTTGATGCCAACACGACGATTGTATAGCTCCTCAATAATCTCAGGCAGAAACCCTTGCTTATCACGACGAAAGCATGCGCCGTTTGCAGCAACCGCAAGATTCTCCTCAGGACTGATATGTTGCTTGTTGGCCAATACAACGTCAGGATTCATACTTGGCAGATGCATGTGCCGCACAAGTGTTTCAGGGCTCATGTTGTATTGAATAATGATGTTGGGATAAAGACTGTTAAGGTCAAAACTCATAACCCAATCATACATGCCCGGCACCACTTCCTTAACAAAGCCGCCTGGGTAGCTAACCTTTTGACTTGGGCGACTTGGCGGTACCGCAATCTTTTTTAATGCAAGGCGACGGAAGATGATGCTATCCCAGATAGCAACCGTACCCAATGTATCACTATAGTTGACACCGCCAAAATATGCAAGGGTAAACACAAGGTTAATCAATCCCAGCTTAGCTTCAAAGCGCTCAATAAGTTCAACGTCAACAATGTTATAGTCAACAAACTTTTGGAAGTCCCGCTCATACAGTTTGGCTAGCGTGCCTTCTTCGCCATAGTCCAACTTGTTTTGACCCAGCACTACTTCAGCAATGTTGTCCAACTTGTAGCTTTCCTGCTTGCCATAGGTGTTGAGCGTAAACTTTTGGAACAAGTCCATATAGTCAAGTTGCTGAATGCCGGCGATGTTATAAAGAGTATTCTCACGGCCTTTTACGGTAACCGTCTTTTGCTCAATCTTGCGCCATGGGCTCAGCTTGCTAGCTTCATCACTACCCAATACTCTACTGATACGATTCACAAGATAAGGAACATCAAAGAGTGTGGTATTCCAACCAGTAATTACATCAGGGGTATTAAGAGTATCGCTCCACCAGCCGATAAAGTCTAGCAGCATTTCGGATTCAGTTTCAAATTGACGATACTCCTTTTTAAGATGTGGGCTGCTGCTAGCGCTGACGTCATAATCCTTTAGTCCCCACACAATGTATTGCTCAGCTCTGCTGCTTTTTAGTGCAATGGTCAATACACTATGACGTGCCTCACTAGGCTCAGGGAAACTTGTGGTTGTTACGCCTGGGATTACACCGTAGGCAGTCTCAATATCAATGTATGCAATGTCAATAAGGCGGCGATCATACACAATTTCATTGGGAAACTCTGCTTGAATAAATGCAGGAATATGCCGATCATTTCCATAGATCTTAAAGTTGGGAACGCCTTCATAGCTTTTTGCAAACTCGCGGCACTCACTCATACTATCAAATCTCATCGGCTCAAGTGGGAGACCTTCAAGGCTGCGCCACTTTGCAGCTTTATCCTTACTTTCCAGATACATTACTGGACGGAATTTGTAACTATTGTAAACCTTTTTACCTTCGTCATCATAGCCGCGATAGCGCAGGCTGTTCATATGGCGGTCAATGCAAGTATAGAATCCATTAATCATTATATGTTATTATAAACTAAATCGGCCCAGATGTAAACTACAAACTGGGCCGATTTGGATTTATTTTATTGCTTTACTTGATAGCAATGATGCGTGGCTTTTTCTCGTCAGGAATGACTCGCTCAAGAGCGATGATTAAGATACCATTCACAAGTGATGCTTCACCGACTTTAACATGTTCTGCTAAAGTAAAGCGGCGCGTAAACTTGCGTGCGCTGATACCTTTGTGTGCGTATTCCCGCTCATCTTCAACTGCATGTTCACCGGTAATCACTAGCGAATTTTCAGCAGTCTCAATGGTAAGATCCTCAGCAGAGAATCCAGCAACCGCAAGTTCGACCAAGAACGAATCATCGTCAAGCTTGACCACATTATGCGGTGGGTATACATTTGTATTTTCCTTAAACGCGACATCGAAGTCAGCAAAGACTCGATCAAACCCAATTCCCCAAGGGGACAATGTATTTATTTTCATATGTTTTTTAACTCCTTATTAAGCAAGTTTTTGGTTTATGTTGTAGATGAACCCGAAACGGCATTCACCTTTGTGGCCAACCTCGCCACAAATCTATTTATTCTTATTAGAGGAAAATTCTTTAAAAGAAAGCAATTTTCTTGAACTAATAATCTCAAAGAAAGTCTTTGCAGTTTGACCATTTAGTTTGTCATAACTAAAATGTACGCTGCTATAAATTGGGCGATAGTGTAGTGTGCGCTCTTTACAAGTAATAAGCAACTGACCAGTTGTAACCATATCACCTTTACCTGGGTCGCCCATACGCACTGGGTTCATGAATGGATCATCATTAGGCTTTTGACTCATTGCCTCAAGAAAGTCAACGGGATTGTTAATCTCAACATCACGCAGGTAGTTGTTGATTATTTTCCATCTCTCTTCACTGCTTTGTCTCGATTGGATGATTTTTGGGTCCGTCGCATTTGCACTATATCCCAGCTGTGTAAGATCAATGCCGTGGTTAGTACGCACACAATGATTATCATCTTTGGTAATTTCCTTTAGGTTGTAAATATATTTACGTGGCTTCTTGTCGGTGCTGTCTGCTTTTTTAACAGTAAAACCACCTTCAAGAAGATAGCATTTGTCGCTATTAAAAATAAAGGTTGCACCAGCAAGTTCCTTTTCAATCAGCATCTTTGCTGCGCTCTTAGGATCCTTACATAGTAAAGAATTGCGAATAGCAAGGCCGTCTGGCGATACCATTGCTTTCTTTTTACTGTTTTTACCTTTCTTAGCTAATACCTTGCCACCTTCTTTTTCGTCACTCTTGACACTAAAAGAAGCACTAATAATTGCTACACCATATTCATTGATACCTTCAGTCCATCGTGTAGTCTGATCATCAATGTATAGCCGTTGAATGTTTTCTCTGTTGGAGTTAACAATTTCTATTTCGGTTTTATAATTGCGGTCACGATTCTTAGCGCCAACCCAACCATAGTTCTTGATGTATTTAACAGCAATGCAGCACATATTTTTATGTTATACTATATTTATATTAAGGCCAATTTCTATAGCAATAAGGGTTACAATGGTAATCATAAAATGGTCGGTCATAGCGATAGCGATATGATGGTATACACCTATAGTTATATGTTGGAATGTATAGCACTGGCTGAACACATATTCCAACTGGTGGAGAAACATAACAGCTGCTTAGCATACCGATGCATACTAGTAAAAAAAATAATTTAATCATTTCTTTTTGATATTACCAATGCTATATTTTGAGCGAAGATCCCATTGACTCTTAACAGAGTGAGATATAATTTTAATTTGTTTAAGCGAAGTAATTTCTTTGATACTTTCAGCATTAGCTACTCGCACCAGTCCCCAATCACTCAATAGCGTAATGATAGTATTGCGACGGCAATAGTCATCATGTGTAAAGTTTGACGGTTTACCATCAAGCATAAAGAGTTCTTTAAAGTGAACAATAAAGTAACGGCCTTGCTTGTGTAGGATATGACAGCTTTGGTATAGCACATTTAAATCTCTTTTGGAACTTACGCCAATACGACTTAGCGTTTCCTTTACTTTTAAGAAATCATCAGGCTCATTCAAATACACTTCAACCATATCGGTTGGAGCCCACTCAATAACATTTTGTGAATTGTCATACATAGCAATAGTTTATTTATATTACTTACGACCGCCACGATCTCGGCTAGCGCGAATAGCTGATAATGCAGACTCACTTAGCAAAGGTAAAGCCTCACGCGCTTTTTCTGCACTATAACAATAATGATCCATCAGCATTTGCACATCTGCGCCATCATCCATCTTTTTGCTCCATTTGCTAAAGCGTTTCTTTGCGCGAACAGTATTCTTGAGAAAGTCATATTGCATTTTGACTGGCAAAGCAGCATAACGATTCATTTCATTGGCGAGCAGCACAGTATCATTAAAATATGAGAGCCCACGATTTACCATGAAAGGTAGGTATGCACGATCCGCACTAGATGGATCGGCCGCGCCTTCGCTATTATCAGCTTTACATTCGGTCAATAAACTTTTACCATTTGTGCCTTCGTTGATACTATTGAGAAAATCAAAAAATGACAATTTCTTAGGAGCTGCGGCCTCAGCTGTTTCTTTTTTCTTGGCTGCCATATTACTTTGTCCATTCAACGTTACTCATCAGTTCGGTCATACATGCTACCATGTTAAGTTCTCTGTCACTTACAAAACATGCCTTATAACTATAGTCTGCAAGAATAAGTACAGCACTTGGAATGCTGTTGGGTGATGCAGTATCATACAAGCTGTCATAAATCTTGCGAAACACAACGCTGCTATCAAGGCTACTGTTGTTCACAACCCAGCTGCGCATGCTTTTAAAATCCTTAGTGCGCAGGTGTGTTGTAAGTTCAGCGATGTTTTGATCGCTCATTCCTACAAGGATAGCCGTGGGAATCTCGCCGCCTGTGCTATATCGCTGACACTCATTTAGCACTCGACGCCAATCTGGAGCATAACGAATAATCAGTTCGGCGATGGTTTTGTCTTGAAAGGCAACGCCTTCGGCTTTGAGAATAGCACTAAGCCGCTTCATGAAGTCACCAGCCAGACCAGCTAGTTGCTTCTTTGTGGTATTAAATTCAACCACACTGCATCGACTATGAAGCGGCTCAATGATTCGATTCTTGAAATTACACGTAAGAATAAATCGGCAATTATTACTAAACTCCTCGATGAATCCGCGAAGTGCTGGCATTGTACTTGTTGGATTAAGATAGTCAGCCTCATCGAGAATAACTACTTTATATCCACCAGTCAATGATACAGTACTTGCAAATTGTTTGATCTTATTGCGCAGCACATCAATGCCGCTTTCCTCACTGCCGTTGATCATGATGTAATCAAGATCAAGCTGGTTACACAATGCTTTGGCGACTGTAGTTTTACCCAAGCCAGCCGTGCCAGCGAGGAGTAGGTTGGGCAACTGTCCACCCTTCACAATATCATTAAAGGTTTTCTTTAATTCGGGTGGAAGGATACATTCGTCAATGGTTTGTGGGCGATAGCGCTCTACCCATAAGAATTCAGAGTTGTTCATAATATAGTTTAGTTCTGGTGTGTATTTTAGTTGCAACAGTATTTTATACTACTGTGATTGCTTTGTAAAGGTTTTTAATATCGCTAGTCTCATTTTCAAAATCAGCAACATTCTTCTTATGGTATAGTCGCGCAACTTTACGAATTAGCGGTTTACCAATATCAAATGCTTCGGCGGCTGCACCGATGATTTCTTTAATCTGATCACGGCTGTCGTCCATCTTGGACAATTCGATACCAATCTCTTTAATGACATTAAGCATGTCAAGCTTTTGTTGTTCGTCTTCAATATCAATCATATTCTGGTGTGTCGGTGTTGGGGTTTGACCGTACATGGTCTTGTATGCTTTCGATGACTGGTGCGGCAGGAGTTATCGTTTGTGGAGTATCGGTAAAATATCCATACACACAAAAGCTAACCACTGCCCAAAAAGCAAGTGAATATAGAACAGTCATGACGGGACTGCTAGCGCGACGTTTGGTTTGTGCAACCATTGTCCATTGGCCTCCCTTAGACGATGGATTCATATATTGAATCCAAAGAATAATTCTGCCAGGAAGCGTGAACAACTCAAAAAGGCATCCACCCTTTGCAGTCCCGTCAAGTCTGTCTTTATTCATATTAGTCTTTGTTAGCGGCTGCACCAGCAAAATCAAAGTTCAATTGATTTTCTGGAATCTCTGCGACAGCACTAGTATTGGTAGTCTCTGCAGCATTGGTTTCTTCGGGAGCGGCCTCAGGAAGGAATCCCTTAAGCTTTTCAAATAAACCGCCAACGACGGTAAATTCAGCGGCTTCAAATGCACCACGGCGTGATACGGTAGCAATGATATTGACAATAAGTGCAATGTCATCAATAGTAATTTGTTGCGGTGCGGCTTCAGTTTGTGTTTGTTCGTTTTCGTTACTCATAGGATTGTTTATGCGTTATAGCTGCTTGTCTTTTCAAGAGCAATGTAGTAATTGATTGGCGCAGCGTTGTTGATCCAATGACTGATCAGCTTGCTGCTAATCTTAACTTCATAATCGCCTGGGATTACTTTAAGATTGGCAATAAGGAATTGAAGATCAAAGTTATTTTTATTGTCGTTAGCGTCATCAAGAACAACCGTAAAGCTGTTGGCCGTACTGTTCTTTGGATCAATTACGCTAAGTGTAATAACTCCAGCTTCTCCGCCAATGCTTACGATGGTATGACCAAGGACGCCTGCAGCTTTACGAATCTGTCCAAGCAGGTCGCTATCAATATTTACAATCACATCTGCTGAAGGCATAGTGATTTTACTTTTGGGAGTGGTCAGAATGCTTTGATCCGCAAAGCGATAACTTGCTTTGGTGCGGCCACTCTTGAACACAACACTGTCTGCTGTGAAATCAAGGTCAGGATCACTCATCAATGAAAACATACTAATGAATTCATTAAGATCATAGATACCAAATGTGGTTTCAAACAGTTCAGTAATTTCAGCGCTAGCCATAATGTTTTTAGCTTCTGAAATGGTTGAGAGTGCTTCTCCGCTTTTGACAATCAGGTTACTGTTGATTGATGCGAAGTTTTTTAGAATCTCGAGGGTTTGTGTAGATAGTTTTGTCATATAGTTAATTATATACGGTTATGTTTAAAATGCAAATCTTTTTATTGTTTTTCTTTAGAGATGAAGTCCAATTCATAGTAGAATAGCATGCAGCAAACCGCATGTGCGGCGTGATGCAATCCGCTTTCACGATCATATGTTTCATCTTTCTTTAGTGCCCACATGTGTCGCTGTGCAGCTGCAAAGTAACGATTCTTTGCATCATGCAGAAGCTTCCAGTTGTCTACCGAATACTTGGCTGCACCAAAGGTAAGAACCATGACAGCTTCTTCCAATGCATGCGGTGGAATCAAACCATAATCAGGCTTATCGCCATCATATTTGACACCAACTGGGACGGGATTTGAGAAAGAGTGTGATATCATAAAAGAAGTAAATGCAGGGGTATAGCGAAACACCATACCCCTGCATATTAGCAATTAGCCGTTCTTACGTGCGGTACCCAAGCGATAGCGCTTAACGAGTTCGCCAGTGCGAGTCTTACGTGGGTTGAGGTAAACTGGATAACCCAATTCGCGCAATTGATTGACAACGCGAGCAGGGTCAGCAATACCGGCAGCACGTGCGTCTGCAACGGTAAACTCATGACCTGCTTCAAGGACCGCATAGATAGCCTCCTTTTGAGTCATGCGGGTTGCAATGCGGGCGAATTGTTGGATCTCTTTCTTAGTCATATTTTGTTTGTGTTTGTGTTTTGGTTTGGTCTAATGTTTACTTGGTTTAGCGTAAGACCATTGCTAAAATTTAGAAAGGAACTTTTTCTGCAGCGACAGCGGATGCAGTAAGCGGCTCAGCTGGAGCAGTGATTTGATTGCTGTCAATCTTAGTGTAAAGATCGAGGAATGCTTCACGCGTTTCGTTTTCAAAGCGAGCAATGCAAAGACTGATGGCCTCAAGGCGGTTGCGGAAGATGCTGTATGCCTTGACAATGTGGCACAGACGGCGAGTACTGATAAGTTCGTCAACGCCTTCGTCAGCGTAGGTTTTGCGGATAACCGCACTCCAGCTTACAAGCTTGTCAACAAATTCTTCGTCTGCAACGTCAAGCGCTTCCATGTGTTTGGCAACAATGTTGCGCTCAATCTTGAATGCAGGATAAGGCTGATCAATGGTTGCCACGAAGCGTTCAATGAACGCTTCATCAATCACATTGGCAGCGCTATAGCGGCCGTCTTCACTGCCGCGGCCTTTGGTATTGGCAGTTGCAATCACGTTGAAACCTGCGGCTGGATGAATGATTTGGCCAATCTTTTTAACAAGAACAGGCTTGCCTTCAAGAACGCCTTGCAGGCACATAATCTTGTTGCTGCCACGGTCGAGTTCGTCAATCATCAAAATGCAGCCTCGTTCCATTGCCTTGATAACTGGTCCTTTATGGAAAACCGTTTCGCCGTTGATCAAGCGGAAGCCGCCAATAAGATCGTCTTCGTCAGTCTCTGGGCTGATTTGCACGCGGATGTATTCCTTCTTAAGCTTGGCGCAGGCTTGTTCGACCATCATGGTTTTGCCGTTGCCGCTCATGCCACTGATGTATAGTGGGAAAAACATGCCGCTCTCAATCACCTTCTTGACAGTCTTATATTCACCCCATTGCACAAAGGTATGGTCGACAGAAGGAATGTAAATGTCGTCATTGCTGATGCTGGTCAGCTTTGGCTGAGGCTGAGGCTTAGGAGTAGTCAGATTGAACACTGGAGCAGCTGCTGCTGGAGCGGCTGGCGTAGCAGGCTCACACATGGCATCGGTTGGTTTGGAGGCCAACACAGTAAGGTTATACAAGCCGCGCTTGACGGTACTCTTGTACTTATCGCACATCATATTGTCTTTGACTTGCTTGTAAGTCAGCCCCTGCTCACGGCCGACTTTATACAGCTGAGCGCTGCTTACTTCCGTGATCGGGCCTGCGCCGAACAGCGCGTTGAGAGTGTTTTGGATCTTGGTTTGTGTATTCATAATGTAGTGGTTGTCAATTGGTACGAGATTATTATAAACTAAATTCTTAGACTTGTAAAGGACTAAATGCGGTTAATAAGATTTCCACTGTTCTGAAGATATTCCAAATAAGCTTTAACCTGTGAAAGAGATTTAAATGTAGTAGAGACGGCCAACCAAGCCCCACCGCTTGTGCCGGTGTTGGCATTGCGTTTGTAGATTTGGACGCCGAGGTAGCTAGAATGCTTGGTGTATTTTGGAGTGAGAGTAATCATAATGTAGTGGTTTGCCTTACAGAATTATTATACACTAGATTTTGTGACTTGTAAAGGACAAAATGAAGAATTTTTTCAGTTTTTTCTTACCATTGACAGTCAACCAGTTACGTGAATTAGGCAATAATCTCTGCAAACTTGTTGAGGAATACGCGGGACAGCTTCTTCTCGCTGGTGAATTTGGTGAATTGCTTAGCAAGGCGGTTCTGAGAAGATGCATCAGAGAAGCTTTCACTAACAACACTGCTGACAAATTCCTCGTCATCATCGTTAATGTCCAATCCGTTTTTACTATCAAAAACAAAATATGCATCATAGTTATATCCGCCTAAAATCATCATGCACTTTTCTTTGCGTGCTTCACGACTTTTCTTTTGGAACAATTCATTGGCGCTGCGCCATGGCAAGATCTCGCCATCTTTCTTTGCGGTATAGCGCAATGCAGTGATTGCAGTGCTTTTGTAGTCGCTGCGGTAATTGGCAACAAAAAATCCAATCACGGTGGTTCCACAGGTTATTCTGAGATTTTCAATCAGAGCGGCATACAATCCTTTATCATAGCTGCGGAACATAATGTTGCGGCCGTTTACTGGAATCATGTTACCGCATTTCCATTCCGGAACGGTAGAAGCTTTACGGTATGTCTCATCGGCATTGTTGTAGTCAAAGTGAGCTTGGCATGCATCGCCATCAGTAAGGAAAATGGTATTCATCTTTTGTACATGATGGCGTGCCTTAAAGCGTTTCACAATTTCATGTGCAACAACAATTGTCTCGTTTAGGGGAGTGCCATTCATTACCTCATACTTGTTATTGCTGAAAGGCATACTGCCGTTTCCACCATGGCTGTCGGCATGCAAATAAGCCTGAGCTTTAAGTTCTTTGCATGCCAATTCAAACTTGTCACGCTTCATGGTGCTGTTGACCAATTCAAAAATGTGAGTATAGCGAAATGCAATATTGCTGCCAAACTTAAGATTAGGATCTGTCTCATGCTTATAATTGACTGGGCTGGTGAAGCCGTAAACTTCAAACGGAATACCTACTGCTTTGCAGAAGTACACCAGTTGCAGAGTCTGAACAATCACGCGTCCAATAGTATTGGACATGCTTCCAGAATAGTCGATGAAAAACACCATGCCATGGTTTTTAGCATCGGCCAGTTTGGTAATGCTACAGAAGATTTGATCTTCAAACTTATAGGCATGCAGGCGGTTCACGTCAATTGTACCTGTAGTACTTTGCTGTGCTCGGCTATATTGGAATGCAGCTTTACGACGTTCAAATTCTTTGACCAACACGCTGATGTGCTTTTTAGTTGCAGACTTAAAGTCTTTCCAATCTTCTTGAACACCCGCGGCTGACATAAGCGCCACATAGCTGGTGCAGCGATGGCGTTCAGCCATAATTTCCTCAACGGGAATTACACACTTCATCATTTCCGCGGCATTAGGAGCATTGCCAACAAGATAATCTGTAACAGTCTCTTGCATGTCATGCAGTTGCTCACCAAATGATTGCATGGTCTTGCTGGTCAATTCATCTTGAGCATTGCCATAGCCCGGCATGTTGTCAGGCACACTTTCTCCTTCGCCATCTTTATCAGCCTCGGCATTGCGGTCTTTCTTTTTAGAGTTTGCTTTTCTCTCATCGCTTTTGCCTTTTTTGTCTGAGGTTGAATCGGCCTTGTCAGAGGTTTTGCCGCCATCATCTTTGCTGTCACGATAAGTTTCTGTTCCGCCGTCTTTTTCATTGTCGGAATCTGATTGGTCTCCGTCGGTGCCATTCTCACCTTTACCAGCGTCATCGCTTTTTTGTTTGCTTTCCTTGCCGCGAGGAGTGGTTGGAGAATTTTCATCGGGGGTGTCTGGAGTTTTAGTTTCCGCCTCCTCCTCCTCCTCCTCCTCACGCTTTTCGATGCTGACCATTTCATATACGGTCTTGCAAATATCAAGTACTTCATCATAAGTTTCTGCTGCGCGGCATCGTGCATATACTGCTTCTTCAAGGTCATTCATTGGCACTTGCAGTTGAGTGCCAATTTTAGCGCGGATGTTTAAGCGGTCCGCAAAACCCAGTGTGCTCAAGTCAGTACCGTTAATTTTGAAAAAGTCTTTCTCAATAAAGTGTCGGTATCCTTCTTTGAAGCTATACACAAGGCCTGGGTAATTGTTCTGAATAAGCCGCTCAATGCGAACATCTTCTACAATGTTGCCAATATCAAATGGAACTCCTGGGAGTGCTTCATGAAAGCGGGCGATTGCATCAGCTGGAGTATATAGCGCATGGCCAACTTCATGGCCGACCAGCAGGTCACTTACTTGCTTATTGTCAGCATTCCACATGGGCAATCCCAATACACGTCGTTCGACATCAAAAAATGCAGTGCTGTAATTTCCAACACGAACATTAATGTTTTCTTTCGCTAGCAGCTTTGCTAGCATTTTCTGAGATTCGCGATTTACAGTGGCGGCTTGCATACAGTTATTCTAACAGGTTTTTTCCGATCTGTAAATAGAAAAATGCTGATTATGTGAAAAAAGTTTTACAGTGACAGCAAAACCATTGATTTTCAACACTTTACGGCAAACCATGCTTTTTGGGCATTTTAACCATGTTGGATGGGTATTCTACCGTTAAAATGCAGAAATGCCCATTTTGCTCTAAAACGGGCAAAATGGGCACTGTAACCTTTTGATTTGTAATAGGTTACGAAATGCTTTTTATGCGAGTAAAGTTTTTATGCTTTTCAAACTCAATCTTCTGTTCGAACTTTCCTTCCAGCAAATCTTGTTTGTGGCTAATGACAAATACGGTTGTATCAGAGTCAAGAGTATTCATAATCTTCAATAGATTGTCAATACCGTCTGGATCCAAGCTGCTATCAAATACCTCATCAAGAATAAGAAGATTGGTATTGCAACTATTTTGCATCTTTGCAATTTGTCGCCATGTAAATAAGATAGCTAAATTTATGCGGCTCTTTTCGCCTTCACTAAAGCTAGCATAACTAAAGTCATCGCGATGGCGACTGCGGATGGTTTCATTAAAGCTTTCGTCAAGATTAAAACTCACAAAGAAGTCAAGTACTTGTAGGTATTGGTTAATGAGCTTGTTCATAACTGGCAAGTATTGCCGTATAACCTTTGTCTTGATGCCTGTATCCTTAAGAAGTTCGCCAATTACTTCATTGTAGGTGCGCTCTTCAAGTTGTGTGCTTTTATGATCGCCTAGAATATCACGGCTATCTTTAAGAGTATCAAGTTCAGCTGTTGCACCATCAATATCAATATCACTGTGCTGCTCGTTTTTAACAGCAAGCAATGAAGATATACGCTGCTCAAAGTTGCTGATTAGTTTAAGGTTGCTGTGAATGGTGCTGTTAAGGCTATTAAGATGTTGCAGTGTCTTTTCGGTTTGTGCAAGAGCTGCAACAGTTTCGTCCAAGCTAATCTGCAGCCGTTCATAGCCTTCGTTCAATTTGTGTGCTTTACTTTTACATTGCCCAATCTTATGGTCTCGCATGCCTTCATCAATAGCTTGACTGCATGTTGGGCAATCAGCATTGGTCTCATAGAACTTTGATTCTGATACAATCTTTTTGATGTTGTCTTTAATTTGTCTTTCATAAGACAATAGACTTGCTTTTGTTTTCTGGTCGCGTTCGCTTTTGGTTTTGGCCTTGCCAAACTCTGTGCCATACTCTTCAGCAAGCGCAGCATTGGCTTCAACTAATGTTGCAATGTGATTGCTCAATTCGGTGATTTCTTCATCATACTTAGCGGCATTGCTAGCGTTGATGTTTTTAAGATTGCTAATGTGTTTGCTTTGCAGCACAATCTTTTCTTTGGTCAAATTGTATTGATATTCAGTATCTTTAATTGTATCCTTTAGCTTCGCTTGATTTTCTTTAAGCACAACATTCATTTTGCTAAAGATACCAATATCTAGCAAGTCTTCAATAACCTCACGTCGAGCATACGTACTAAGCTGCATGAATGGTGTAAAGTTACTGCTGCCCAATACCACAACTTGATGGAAGCTTTTGTGATTCAATTTGAGAATGTTTGTCTCAAGTAGCTTTTGATAATCACGGCTGTGGCTTTCCTGATTTACTAGATTGCCATTCAACCAAATTTCAAATATGTTGGGTTTGAGACCACGCACAATCTTATATTCACTTGGCCCAATATTGAATTCAACTTCAACCTTGCAGCCTTTGCCATTGATGCTGTTGACAAGTTGAGGTTTGTTGATACTACGATGCGGTTTGCCAAACAAGACAAAGCTTAGTGCATCCAGCATTAGACTCTTGCCGCTGCCATTGTGGCCTACAATAAGTGTAGAGCGAATGCTGTCAAGGTCAATTTCAATTTCATTGTCTCCTACGCTAAGGAAATTTTTATATTTTAGTTTACGGAAAATAATCATAATGCATCGGCGTTTTGCGCTTCAATATAGAGTTCTTGCAATTTGGTTTTGATGCGGCCTTTATCCAATTCAGTTTCAACTGCATCGACATAAGTATTTAATAGTGTGCTAGTATCGCTGACATTTACTTCTTCATCGAGAACGTTCTCGCTATTATACTCTGCAAAATTTTCAACAATCTTTAGGTCAAATGGTTCTTGAGCGCTGATACGATCGATGTACTTGTCAAAAGCAAATGGATCTTTCTTTGCAGCAACAATTACTTTAATAAAGGTTCCATTTACTGCGCTAAAATCCATTCTGTTGATTGCCTCAACCGGTGCATCATATGGTGTATCATCATATACCAGTTTTTTAAACATACACAGGGCATTGCGGATTGGCAACAGCTCGCGTGTTTCAGTGTCAATCACATGCCAATACTTGGGGTCATTGCAATCTGCCCAGGTGTGTTCAAAGGCAACTCCTAAGTAATGAATATTATCGCGTTGACTCTTGGTATGATAGTGCCCACTCATTACTGTTTCATAGCGCCCAAACAATGAAGCATCCATACCATGACTGGTAGCCGGTGCGCCTTTCATCATTTCAAATCCACTCAACTCAAGGTGACTACCAAGCCATGCCGCCGGTGCGCTCTCAATGAAGCGAATACTCTCTGCATAATTTTCTGAATTGATCCAAGGCAACAGCGCAATGTCCAATGAGCCATACGAAACAACCGTAGGCTCCATATGAACAGTAACCACTTCAGAGTACTTGCCTAATACTTCATTGAGGCTGCATAGATTGTTGGTATTTTTAAAAAACACATCATGATTGCCTGGGATAATATCCATATGCATATCATATTCATACAGCTTATCAATAAACATAGCACGATTGCGATTCAACACTTTATAGTTGATATAGCGTCGATGATCAAAATAGTCTCCAAGATGAAGTATCTTTTTAATGTTGTGCCTTAGGCAATACGGGAAAAATACTTCGCTATAGAATCGCTCAGCATAGTCAAGAAATATATCACTGCCGGTTTTTATGCCAGCATGGGTATCCGTGAGAACTGCAATTTTCATATTAGGCATTTAAAAAATCTGTAAGAGGGCCTGCACTCTTCTTAACACTTGCAACTCTTTTGGGAGCAGTTTTCTTTTGAGGCAATGCTTCGCCATTTGAAGTACAGCGCTCAACATTGTAAAAAGCATCATTTTTTTGTCGAATCTTTTCAACCATGGTTTCACCGCCATTTAATGCATCATCATCAAATTGTGCAAACATACCAATCCCACCTTTTTCAATCAAAAGTTGCTTGATTGTGGTTTGCTTTTTTTCCTTAGCAATACGTCGGAGGAAAGCAAAGTATGCAATTTGTGTAAAGTAACTAAAAGCATTGGGTGCGCCTGTGCGAGTAGTTTTAGTAACATCATAATTCATAATTGCTTTAACGCAATTTTCTACTGCATCCATAACCATATCTTCACGGTAACTGTAATTCATGAAACTTGGGCTGCGTGCTAGGCCATTACAAATTTTCATGAATGCTTCACCAATATCATTGGGAATGTTGGGTGGCTCGGTTCCCGCTTCTTTAGCGGTAGTCACGCTGTTTACATATGTCATAACCTCTTCACTAAATATTGCGTTATTAACATAGTCGGTACCACGACTTTTTCTTTTTGGTTTTTCAATCTGCATAAGTATATTATAACAAAATTTAAAGTAATGTAAACAACTTTTTTCTATGGAAATGCATTTTGTTATTTACAAGACTATTCACTCTTGTTATAATACTAATAGAACAACCGCTAAACAATCAATTCTTCCATCGGTCTGCTGATCCATTCCAATCATGCTTAAATGAATCTGGAGGATCAAGGTCAGTTAAGGTTTGCTCATCGCCTTTGATTCCATTCTCATACGATTCTGTAAATAACGACGAGATTCGATCAATCACCAGTTGTTTATAATATGATTCCTTAAGAACGTCAGAAGCGAAGGATTCGCTTTCTACTGCATGCAAGTAAAGGCTCATTGGCTCACCTTCATTTTGTGGTACTGCATTCACCATACGAACGCCAATACCTTGCTGCACCTGTACTCGTACCATTTCAAGTGGACTATTAAGTAGAATCGTATCATCATACAGCTCCTGAAATTCCCCAATCAGTTGTCGACCGCTAACTGTGTTGTATACACGAATGTCTAGATGCTCGAGGGTGTCGATGGTATTATTCATGGCAGTTCAATTTCATAAATCTTGTATTCAAAACCTTCTTTATTATATATCTTGACACGATCAATAGCATGATTCATGGTGTAGTTCTTTTTCTTCTTCCAGCTAAAGTTGTCTGATATATCATACACTGTGCATCCTCGGCCATCATCACTTTTTCGTAGTCCGCGGCCAATGCTTTGCAGTACACGTATCTGACTCTTTGTTGGTGCAGCAAAAACAATCTGGTGGAGATTGCGAATATTTATCCCTACACTAAAGGTCCCAATGCTGGCCACAATAATTGCATCTGTTTGCTGTTCAGTGATTTCTCGAATGGTTTCACGGTCTGTTGCATTAACTTCTCCGCTTACATAAAATACTTTGCGCTCAGGCGCTGCAGCTGCGCGAATAGCCTCATACAATGGTTTGCCATGTTTGGCAACCAGGTTAAACAACACCAGCGTATTACCTTTTTGATCCAATGCAAGACGAGTAATAAAAGCATTGCGACCAGCGTGACTTACAATAGCATTGATTTCAGCCTGATAGTCCAACTTACTGACAATCTTTTTCAACTCTTCAGTGTGATTCAATACAATACATTTGATTTTGAGAGCTGCAAGAGTATTGCTGTCAATCAATTCTTTTGTTGTAATAACACGATGCACAGGCCCAAAGTTGCCAACCAGCACCAATTCATTACACTGACTGTTGTCGATAGTTCCAGTTGTACCAATGCGGTAGCTTGCATTCACTAGCGCACTCATAATAGCATTAAGACTCTTTGCTTTAAATAGATGCGCTTCATCGCCTACAACCATGCCATACTTTGCAAACCAACTCTTAGGCAATGTGATGGCGCTTTGCCATGTGGTAACTACTACGCGTGATTCAAAGTTATTTTTTTCTTTGCCACTGTAAATTTTATGAACATCAATGTCAGCATCAAAGCCATCATCTGCACTGCTATAATCTGCAAAGTCTTTTGTCAGCTGCTCAACCAAACTTGTTGTGGGAACCACAATCAATATACTATCATCATGATTATCAAGATACCAACGTATCATCATGTAGATAATTAAACTCTTGCCGCTGCCAGTTGGACTGATAACCAAACTGCGCCCTTCGCATAATGCGTGCGAGTAGGCGGCCAATTGATAGTCACGGGCCTCAATGCGGGATGCTCCACCCATTAGAGTTAGACTTTTTGCATAGTCAACCAATCCTGTTTTATTTTGAGGAGTGCGATCACGTATATCACGATCAAGTTCTACGGTATATTTGCGAGCATCTGCAAACTTAAGCAATTCCAACAGGAGTCCATACGGTAATGTGTGGCTACGCATATCCAAGAGTCTTACCCGCCCATCCCACATGCGATTTTTAAATGCCACCATATATTTGTAACCTTCAGCAAAAAAAGTAAAGTATTCTTGCGCTTCCATGAGTATACCATGGTCATCACTCCAAATTTTTAGAGTGCACTCATTTACTTTCTTTACGGTAATGTCAGCCATATCAAACTCCTGCAGTGAATCTTCGAAAATCCAAAATATTTTTAATATGTGAGTGACGCCATTTGATGTTGTCAAGAATATCTTTAAGACTATCAACAATAACCTGCTGATAGTCCAACTTCATGCGAAGTTTGCTAATGTCAGCATCAGTTTCATAAAAAAGATCCATATCACTTTTAAGCGGTTTGGCCATTCCAGCAAAAGGATCGTAATTCCATCCACGGCTGTCCATATCTTCTTTACTCATCTTGCCGTTATAGTATAACCATTTATCTTTTTTAAGAACAGCCATACCCAATTCACCTTTTTTAAATTGCAATTTACTTAAGCTGTATAGCTCAAGATATTTTGAGTGCAACTGAGCACTCTTCATACTAGTAACATCAAGATTAACTTCATCAATCTTGATGTCCTCAGCCCACATTTTTAATATATCATCTAGAGTCATTGTTCTAGATTGATTTATACGTTTTTAATCTAGGAAATCAAAGCTGTCATATTTAAATGTCACATCAATATATGCATACTCTACATCTGTAGCCTGAGCGTTTAATTCTATACCACTGATGCTGCTAGCAAATACACTGTTAAAACTCACACTGCGTGATACATTAAAATGACTTGTGACAAAGTTTAATACAAGACCATATGTTTCTAATGCTGCTCCTTCACTGTTGCGCTTTATCCAATTGTATAATTCTTCATATACACCTAGCGCTTCATCAACAGCAATGCGTACGCTCAACTCTCCATACTCAAGGAATCCGCTGCTAACATAGCCTGCTTTGTTGGAGAAGTTGATAGCAACTTCACTAACGCTTATGCTTGGAAAAGAAGCTGATACTGCAAGACGCTCACACATAGAAAACTGGTCAGTATTAAACTGCATCTTAAACCCAGTCAATGATAATAAATTGGTAGCCATATTATAAGGTATTTATTAAAGTAAAAAAGGTGGGCAACCTTTCGATTGCCCACCTTACGATTCCCTAAAGGGATTACTCCAACTTATGAAGCGTATTGTTCAGTTGGGATATAAGATCCACCGCCGAGACCGGTAACTGTGAACTTACGGAAGTATGGGTTTTGACCATCAACTCCAAGCGAGTCAGTTGCACCTGGCAAACATGCAAATGGGTTAGCAACGAGACCATAACGTGTCTTGAAACCAATCTTTGGTTGGAAGGTGTTAGGATCAACGGCACGAACCATTGTCAATGGAACATATGGGCAATAGAAGATACCTGCATCATATGCATTGGTTCCACGATAACCAACAGTCACATAATCAGTGTCAGCGAATGGGTCGATGAACACCTTCATGCGTCCGTTAAGAACACCAGCAAATACGTTACCTGTGTCATCAACATTCAGGTTGGTTGAAAGCGCTGGGGAATAGTCAAGAACACCAGCAGCTGCAAGAGCAGATGCAATGTTACTTGAGCAAATAACGATGTTACCTTTACCACGACGTGTTGCTTTTGCAATGTAGTTGGCTTCAATTTCAATTTGGAAAAGAAGTGATTTGAACTTCTCAACAGCCCAACGGCCGTCTGCATCTTCATTAATATCAAATGCACCGCTTGCAGTAGCCGAAACAGTTGCAGTACCAGCACCACCAGATGCACCAGCAAGGATTACGTTGCGAATACCACCAACTTGTGCCTTAAGATTAACAGTTTCAATAACTTCACGGTTGATTTCTGCAAGGATTTCAACAGAGAGGATATTTGCAAGTTCAGCTTCTGCATCAAGGCCGTGAACAGCCTTAAGGTCTTGAGCAAGTTCCATTGTGTATTCTGCTTTAAGAGCGCGTGTCTTAGCAGTAACAGTGGTCTTGTCAACAGTGAAGCCCATTTGACCAAAACCAGAAGAACCGGTTGTGCGGCCAATGCTAACAGTAACAGCTGCAGTTGCACCAATACCAAAACCACCTGGGTCAGAGTAGTTACCATCAACACCATTGCCAGTAAGTGCTTCTCCTTGAGCCGTAGTAACACTTCCAGAGAAGTTAGTTGCAGGCTTGTTGAAAAGAGCTTCAGCAGTGTTTGTGCCAGCAGCATTTTGATATTGCGAGCGCATTGCAAAGATCAAGCCAGTAGGCATGGTCATTGGTTGAACACCAGCAATGTCATAAGCAACGATGTTAGGCATTGAACGACGAACAAGGCTGATAAGAACTGGATCCCAGGTCTTAACTGCGCCAGTTCCGGCTCCAATGCTGTTTCCTTCGTTGAGGAATGATGATTGTGCATTTTCTTCGCGAAGTGCTTTCTCTTGGTTTTCAAGGAGAACTGCAGTGATTGCTTTACGATAGTTGTCCTTGAATGAAGGAGCGTCTTTGGCTTCCAAGATTGGAGCCCATTTCTTTTGTAGTTGTTCTGAATTAAACATAATAGTTATTTTCTAGGTTGTTGTTTGTTTTTTGGGAACCGTGTATCAGCTAACAGTGTTTGCAGTTTGCGCATTGTTGAGGCGAGATATTGCGGTTAAATATTGTTGCATACTTGGTGAAACTTCTTCACCAAAGGTTTCGTTTTCGATGATAGTTTCTGTACTGATGTATGAAGATTCTTCAATGGTTTCTTCTTCAACGTTTTGACGGCTATTGATATAAAACTCTTTGAGAGTTTCAATTTTCTTACGGAATGAATCTGTATCAACATATTCGACATCTTCGGATAATGCTTGCAATTTGGCAACTTGAGTATCAGCAAGGTCACGAGTAGTTTCGGCAAGAACATTTGCGCGAGACAGTGTTTCAACTTTCTCAGCAAGGCTCTCAGCAATACGCTCAAGCTTTGCAGCTTGCTCTTGAGTTTCGCTCAACTTGGTTTCCATTTCAGCAACCATATCTGTCTTACCTTCAGGTACGTCAATATAGTTTTCAACAAATACGCTCTTAAGAGAAGTGATAAAGTTTTCTGCAATCTCAGTACGCAATGTACTTTCAACTGCAACTTTATTGTCAGCTACCCAGCTTTCAACTGCATACGTTAAATAACCGTCGATCTTTTCGACCAAGTCTTCATGAATGCTTTCAACTTCTTCTGTCAAACGTGTTGCATATTCTTCCTTAAGTGTTGCTTCAGCTTCAGCAACTTTAGAGCGAACTGCAGTTTCAAAAATAAGCGTTGCTTTTTCTTTGAATTCTTCAGTTAGTCCAGCTTCGCTTTCAACCAATTGCGTAATGTCGCTTGAGTCAACTGCAAGTTGTTCTTTAACAACAGGAGTTTCTTCAAGTTCAACTTCTTCATTTTGCTTTTCAATAGCTGCTGAAATTTTCTTGCGGCGATTCTTTAGATATTCGTCAGTCTCATCGGAATCACCGTCGTTATCAACGTCGTCATCTTCTTTACCAACTTTATCCATTGCTTCTTCCATTTCATCAGCATCTTCCATATCATCTTCATCTTCTTCTTCTTCCTTAACTTTAGCTTCAGCGATCTCAGTTGATTCCGCGTCCGCCTCTAAAGTTTCGTCAAGAGAAAGTAATGTTTCTTCGCTGATATCTTCAATGATATCATCTTCAATTGTTTCTTGTTTTGTTTTCATGAGTTATATTACTTTATTTTGTTTAGAGTTTGGAGAGGAAATCTTTGAAGATACGTTCCTGAGCTTCAGCCAATTTGGCAGAAGAGGTCTTCTTAATTTCTGTCTCATACATTTCAATTTGTTGCGGCTTAAGTAGTCCGTTATCCCAGATCCATTCTACGCCTTCCATAATGCCGTTCACAAAAGCGGACGGAGCACTTGGATCTTGCACAATATCAACTGTGGACAACACGAAGTCTTCATTGACAACTGTTTGACCATTCTTGCTTGCAACGGTTCCCATACCACGGCTTGAAACACCCAACTGACATCCGCCTTCCAATAGTCCTTTCACAATTTTACCCATTGGCGTATTCAGGATGAGTGCTTTTCCAACAACATCATTACCATTCCACTTGAGAGCGGTAATGCGATGCGAAACTTTATCGAGGTTAATCGCAGGGCCTTCTGGGTGATTCAATTCACCAACAGCTCGTCCACGATTAACATAGTCAGTTACATACTTTGCAACTGCTCCTTCTAAAACTGTTTTTGGATATACACGGCGATTGCGATTAAGCTGCTCAGCCTGCATGAATATCCCTTCAATAACATAGTTCTTACTGCCATCTGCAGCGGACTCAACTAGATAATTTAAATCCTCTAAATGTTCAGTAATTAACTTCATATTGATAATAGTTTATTTATATAAACTTATATTTTATCAAGCACATAGTTTAGTGCATCATAGACCTTTGGATTACCTCCATCAGATACGCTAACATTCTTAAACTTTTTCATCAGCTTTGTGTATAGCATGCGAATTTCTTTTTCAAATTGCTTACCGTCGTCATCACGTGTATCAATTTGAATAATGCGTGAAAGCGCACGTTTGTCTTCATCATCAAGTGCGCGGTAAATTTCGCCTTGTGCTTCACGGAATTTTGGGTCTTTACGTTCAATTGCTAAACCATGCGCATAGTCAAACTTTTTTGTGTTTTTCACCATGGCCTCGGATACAATGCTTTCGGTAATTTTTGGTTGATCGTAAATGCTAGCACTCAATTCAATTCTTTTGATGTCAAGAACAGTCTTAACTTTATCAATGATTAGTGACTGCAACGACGATGCACTTGCAGCTGTATTACCAGATGCAATGCTTTTTATAAAATTTTTAATGTTACTCATACGGTATTTATTTATATTTTTCTTTGTTTAATTAAGCGCCAAAATCTGCAGTATCAGGGCCATCGCCTTCTCCATCTGCAGGAGCCCCAGCTTCTGCTTCAGCTGCTTCAAGTTTAATTTGCTCATTCATCTTTTCAACCTCATCTTCACTCTGATTTAGAATATTTGAGCGTACCCACTTTTCACTGTAGTATTTGCCAATCTGACCTTCAATGCTTCCCAACATTTCAAGGCGCTCTTTCATAATTTCAAAGTCCTTGAGTTCGCTAAAGAAGTTGTCTTCAATATAGTCAATGCTACTGTTTTGACGTATATGATTCCAATCATCCTGCGTAATAATTCCTTTAAGAATCAATTGAACGCGCAGCATGTCAATAAACAATGTACTAAACTTGCGGCGAAGACGGTTGATAAACTTTTGGAATTTAACTTCTTCACGGTTAATCTCAGTGCTGCGACCAACATTAAACATGGTTTCGCTCTCAAGACGGCTTGATGGAACATTTAGTGACTTGTAAAGATTTTTCTTAAAGTAGATAACATCTTCAATTTGACTAAGGTTTTCACCACCTGGTAGTGTTGTAATTTCGGTACCTCGGCCACCTTCACGACGCGGGAGCCAAAAGTCTTCAAGCATACTCATGGTCTTGCGATCATCACGTATTTCACCAGTGTTGGCGTCATACATCAGCTTGTTGCGGTACTTGGCCATAATGCCTTGTACATATTCTTCGGCTTTACCTTTTGGAAGGTTACCAATATCAATATAGAAAATACGGCGCTCAGGTGCGCGCGCAATACGATAGATGACCAATGCATCTTCCATCATGCGCAGTTGATTCACTAGTTTAACGGCTTTGTGCAGGTGACTGATACTAACTTTTCCGTTTTCATCCAATACTCCACTTGGTACATATACAATAGCATTAGGATCAATCTTTAATCCGTTCATGCCGGCATTGTTATTAAAATCATCAGTATACAAAAAGTATTCATCAGTGATTTCGCTCGTCTTGATGCCGGTAGCTTTATCAATACGAGTACTAACTTCTTTAATCTTTTTGATCTTTAGCGGATCAATTTGTTGAATCTCTTTGATGCCTTCCTTAGGCTTTTTGGGATCCATAATCATGTAAAAATATATACGCCCATCAATATACCAACGGCGAAACAGGTCAAAGCCTGTATAAGTAAAATCTAATAGTTGAAGAATATTAGAGAATTCTTCATGAATTTTTTTCTTAATATTATCAGCTAGTTCAACATTATCAAGAATCAAATTGACCGGTGCGCCGTCACTATCATTTACAATTGCTCCATTTACAATTTCCGTGATGGCTGCATCGCATTCAGGTTGAACTGCACTAGCACGATAGCGTAAGATAAGATCCTTTTCGTTGTTTAGACTACCACCATCAATATCAAGAATCTGACCGTAATAACCAGCAGCACTGTTTGCAGCACTAACATATGCTGCACCTTCATTGTCAACCGGTAAAGCAAAGCTTTGCAAAGAATCTTTATCTTCTGGTGCATCTTTACTTAAGCGCTTGGTTATTTCAAATCCAAATATTTTCATATAGTTTATATATAATAAGAGCAGGAGCACATATATACATGCTCCTGCTCAGGTAAACACTTTATGGTTTAGATAATGTTATTTACAATATCAGTCCAGTAGTGATAATTCATTTCGACAGTGAACTCTTCAATGGCATCCGTTGTATCATAACTAAGCTCAATTTGACTTATGTTGATTGGATATGCGCCAATGAATGTGTATTCTTTCAATACGTTTTCACTGCGGTCGAGTTGTTGAACTTGCATTTGTGCCATGTAGCCTAATGAATTTCCGCCGCTGTAGGCCGATACATTTTCGCTATGAGCATTGATGAGATTCATCCAATTTTCAAATGCAGTACGAATGGTCATATTGTTATCATTGATAACAGTAATGGTCCATGTTTCAAATGTACGGTCACCTGCAATTTTTAATTTGCGACCGCGGAATGGTACTTCAACAGTACCAATTGTACTTGCAGGCAATCCCGCACCTTTAATCAAGAAGCTTGCTTTTTCTTGATCAAGACTAGATGCACCAGGCCATGCTAATACTACTCTAAACAAGTTTGGACGAGCTCCACCGCCTGTTAGTTTTGATTTAAAATCTTCGATTCCAGCCATATTATTTTTCTATGTTAAATTGTTATAAGTTTATTTATATTAGGCACCAACAATTGTTTTAAACTCAACACCTGTGCGAGTAGCAATAAAGTTGAGAGTAATGAAGTTGATTGAACGAGTTGGTTTGATATAAATGTCAGCAACAAAACTATTGCTATCAATTACTTGCCCAGTGTTGTTTGTAGCATCACAAACAACGCGGAAGTCAGTGATACCACGACGACCTTGAACATCACGCAGATATGGCTCAACAATATTCTTAAATGCTGCACGTGTAAATTCATCGTTTTGTTCAAACAATTGAAATTTAGATGCGTTAGCAATTGCCTTTTCAAGTGTAATGAACAAGCGGCGAACATTGATGCGATCAAATGCACTTGGTTTTGCCAAACGTGTTTTATCTCCATACAATACAACTCCTTGACCTGGGAATGCGCTAATTGGATTAACACCTTGAGTATACAAAGCATCACGGTCAGCTTGATTTGGATTGTATGCAAGTTTAACTACATCTTGCAATTGACCACGGTTAAACCCAGCTGGGCTAAACCATGCATCAGCAACAGCGTCAGTATTTGCACATAAGCCAGCAACATGGCCGCAAGCAGGAATATAAAGATAATTGTCATTATACTTGTTGTACACGTAAACTGGTGAAGAATCCATTACTATGTAACTGCTAACTGGGCAACCAGTTGTACCTAGCTTTGTTGTAATTTCGCCAAAGCGACCAGTATCAGTAGATTGACCAGTGATGGACATTGGAGCACTTATGAAACCAACGCAATCTTTTCGAGCATTCACAATAGCCGAAAGTTTAGCATCATTAGTAACTGCAGTAGCTGTTGTTTGGTGAACTTCACCAAACAGCAAACCAATGTCAACGCTTTGTGAGTCAGCAAACAAGTCGTATGCAGTAGACATACCAGTAGGAGTCATTGCAACGTTTGCACCACCAGTTAATGTAATGGTTACACCACCTGTGCTTGCTTTAGCACCAAGAGGAGTTGTAATTGCACTTAAAGCTGTAACATCAGTAACTGCAAATTCACCTTCAACAACGCCAGCAGTACCACTTGTAATACGGGAGTCTTTTAATTTATTGATATAGATGTAATTTGAAGCACGGTTAATTACCTCACGATAATAATTGGTTGCACCGTTTTCGGTTTTTGCATCGGTGAACAGTGAAAGGCCTTCATATTTTTCAAGGACTGTGCCGGCCGTACCAGTAAATGAACCGTCGCTATCAATAACAGCAACATGAATTTCATCAACAACTTTGCTCAAGTTGGTAGCTAATGTGCTCGGTGTGCTATTTGCAGTTGCAACAGCTGTAGCATATGTACTTGTACCTGGGACATATGAAAACACGCTAGCATCAGTACGTGCAGTAATACCAGTTCCACCCGCGGCCAATGCATTTGCGCGGCAAATCACAACTTTAAGTGTATTACCCAATGATCCTGCATAGCGCGCAACAATTGCACTTTTAAGAGTATTTGTACCTGTAATAGCATCAAACACATCTTTGTTTTTAATAAGCACTGGGCTATATGCACTATAAGTAAAACCAGCATCAATGGTTGTTATATTTAATGTACAACCACTTCCAGTTCCAGATGCAACAGTTGTAGGTTTGCTACCACCAGTGGTATAACCCGAACCACCTGAAATAAGTGATACTCCAGTGACTGCCCCGCCAGCGCCAATAGTTGTGACTGTTACAGTTGCAAGATTTCCTGTAGTTCCACCTGTGATGGTAAGAATGTCGCCTACGGTATAAAGAGTACCTCCAGCAGTAGGCGCCGAATTTAATACAGTAATTACTCCAGTTGCTGTGGTTAAAAATGGTGAAGCTGCATTAACATCGGTTGTTTCAACCGAACGAGAAACTTTAAGACTGTTGCCATATTTTAGAAAGCTGGCAGCTGTGAAAAAGCTTGCTGTTTGCAATGTGTTTGTATTATTTGGCGCACCAAATAGTGTAATAAGATCTTTTTCAGAGCTTACGTTAACCAGTTGACCCGCAGGGCCCCAGTTGAATGATCCTGCATAACCACCTAAGCTGGTAGCAAGTGAAGGTACGATGTTTGTTAGGTCGATTTCTTTAATTTCGACGCCGGCTGATGTTAGTGCCATATTTTTTTATTTTCAGTTGTTGTGTTATAATAAGTTGTCATAATAAGAAGACTTTCAATAATCCTATTTATAAAATACACTGTTTTATAAGCCGCTCCATTCTCGGTTTTGCTCTAGGGCTTCTTCATAGTATTGAGAGCTTTCTGGAGCATCTGACACATAGTTGTTTATGATTCCAAACAGTGGAACGTCTTCGTCCATCTCTCGTATCTTTTCGCTATACAAGAGTTGCTTAAGATCAACATTACTTATACCGCCAAATGCATCAGTGCTAACAAACCATGAAAACATTACAAGATTCATTACCAAGTCATCGTGCGTACTTCCACGCGCCGCATAGCTGTCGCCCTTTGGCTCAAAGCTGCTAAGTTCTGAAATGGTGTCTATATCACATACTTCCAGCTTACCGCTTTCAATCAAGTCTTTAAGATTACTACAGCCAATTCGTTTAACTCTTTTTGTCATTACCACGCCAATGCCGTTGCTTTTGACCGCACTTGATACAAACATATTATCATATTCATATTCATAGTATACAGCATTACAAACAACTTGTCCAGCATCATTATTTTCAATAACCACCATTGCATTGTTATATTGCTTGGCGGCACGCACTATCAATTCTGGATATATCAGTGGACTAATTAGATTATCACGATAAGTACACACCGTCTTGAATGGCATGGTGCTAACATCGAAAACTGTAAATGTACTATAGTCCTGCCCTCTCCCTTTGCAAACATCAACCGTCATGATATACTCATGCCCTTCAACCGGATCATCATAATAGCGTATGCCATATTGGCGCTTGCTTGGCTCAACGCCTTTTAGACCTAGTAGTGCTTCACTGCTAATTAGAGTAGCGCTGCTGCCAATAAAGTTAACTTCAAATTCTTGGGCAAACTGCAATTCGCTGCTGTTAGCAATTGTTTGACGTTTCCATGCTTCATCCCGCCCAGGAACATCGCTCCATTTGATTGTGAATGGTTTAAATTCGCTTGTCTTTTGTACCGCGCCTTCCCACAAGCGATAAAACATATTGCCTACGCCATTAGGTGTACTTGTGATGATCACCTTGGTATCTTTACCAGATGAAATAACAGGATAGGTACTTGTATAAAACTCATTTGCATTTTGCACGAACGCAAATTCGTCAAGAAAAATACAGTTATGACTAATTAATCCATTTGTATAATATGCATGAGTATCTTTAACATTTAGCAAATCATAAACCGATTCATTTGCAATTTCATTTATACTTTCTATACAGATATTTGTGTAAAGTACATCTCCAATTTGTAAAAATCTTGCAGGTATATATGTTTCACCATCATCCATTAAAAGTTCATGATCAGGCGTGCATTTGATACTCTTATCAGCAGTACATGTAATATATAGAAGACTATCTGAAACACCCTTATTTAGTATTCCATCAAATTGCTTAAACCCTTTATGCGTTAATACCTCAATCATTTCTTAGTTGTGTTAACCCATCCAGTTGGCGCTTCATGCGGAAAGTAATATCCTCTTTTGGATGCATCTGATGGATCGGTGAAGTATTTCTTACCTTTATTCTTAGCAATCATTCCCTTTTTAGCAAGTGACATTTTATCTTTAGATTCTGCGCTACGTTTCATACCTCTGTGTTTTTCAGCAGTCTTACGTATCTTTTCTGGATTATGATTTATTTTTGAAACGTGGTCTGCGCTCTTTTTCATACCAGTCAATGCCTTGCTAATCTTTTCGCCAAACCCATCTGGCTTTGGCATACCTTTTAATTTTTGCGATACAATCCGGCCATTAGATTTTCTCGTTTCAGGTAAAGCTTCTATCATTTGGTTTCTTTTATGATAAAATTCTTCGGCTGCGGATTGAATACCAGGCAATTCATACTGTATATTACCATTAGGATTGCCGCATTCATAAATTACTTTTACTCGCGCAGCGTGGGCATTGCAATCTTTAAGATAACCCAATTCATTTATTGCATCCTCTACGGTATGGAATATTCTTCCATCAGTGTGTGCTATTTTATAACCATTTCCAGTAGGCAGTCCGGTTTTTTGTTTACTTAATTTTTCACGAGTTTCTTTACTATGCGTCTTTCCGTAAAATCCATTATTTTCACCATGCAGTACACAAACGTTACCTCCAACTGATAGATTATAAGTGTCTTCTCTTAAAGTAAAGTCACGATCAACAATTCTTTTTTCTTCAGCCTCAGCTTCTTCTTTGGTATTGTATACAGCTAAGATTTCTTTATTAAATTGGTCAACCCCATACTTCTCAACAGCTCTTCTTATCAGTTTACCCGATCCCATATATCCATCATCTATGTTACACGTAGAATGATAACCTACATAGATTTTGCCATTAATTTTATTAGTGATTTTATAAACCGTATAATACATATGTTCCTCGATGAGTTTACTTTTATTTATATAATCATCTATTTTAACATAGTAAATTGCATCATTTTCATATATGCAAATTTTGGTATCACCTGTCACACAATTCATACTCAAGCCTCGAATGCTACTACCGCTAGTTGCCGCTGCAATAATTTGGCTGTTGTTGCTAAACTTGATACTACCTTTGTTCAATACCTTACACCCAGGCTGCAGGAAGAATGGCAGGTTCTCCAACATTAGTGTAAGGCGGCTCAACATCTCACGTGCAGTTGCACCTTTGTTGGCAAGTATACCAATAGTCTTGTCAGGATTAAAGATGACATAGTGAAGGAGCCATGCCACACTTGTTATACTTTTACCACTTTGACGACATGCTAATACTATATTGAAACGGTTATCACTAAAATGTTTTACCATATTTTCTTGATAACCACGCAGCTTAAAAGGAACAAGCCCATGATCCAAGTGAATAACCTTTACATACTGCTCACAAAAATAACCAACATCTGCCATGCAGCGCTGATATTCAACTATCTCATGAGCGGTAAAGTTTTGCTGCACACCATCGCCCTTCACGTGTGGGTTGCCATTATAGTTAAGTCCAGAATTCATAATTATTGTAATACTTTTCCAAGAGATTGCCAATCTTTAAACTTTTGACTCTTACATCTATTTATACATAAGGATTGCCGTTTGGATGACTCGACATATTTATTTATTTTTACCTTTACAAGTTTGCAGAACCCTGTTACAATTGATTTAGATCAAACCGCTAATGGCAATCTAATTATATATCCATTCGACCAAAGGTTCCCGAAGGGATGGTCAAACATCAACTGTTGTTTCACTTTGACTTTTAAGGAACTTCTGCAATTCAGTGGTTGTTCCAACAAAGATACTGTTGTTTGTGGTATTGGAGCCAACAGTTAGACTCTTTGGAGTCGCAGGTTCAATCACAAGTTTCTTACGGTCGCGTTGCAATGTTAGCAATTGACTATTCATATCCGCAGCACTCTTAATCATTGCAGCTAGCACTTCAAATGCGCGTGGGTGTTCAGCGTCGGCCGCAAGTGCATGCATTGTTGCAATTGCTTCATCACTTGTTCCAATCAACTTTTTAATATGATCGCGTGCAAAGTTGTAGTCTTCCTCTACATCAACACTAATATCATCCGCTGATGGCAACATACTTTTGATGCTTTGCACCACAGGCTCTGCAACAACCGCTGGTAAATTGTTTTGTAGCGAATCAAGTATGTCTTGTCGTGTTTTTGTTTGTTTGAGACTCATACTATAAATTATTCAAACCCAAATGTAGTAACCACAGTATAATTGTCAGGTGTGTCGGTTGTCATATTGCCAAGCTTCACATTAACTTTGTCTAGTGGGAATCCGCGCGAGACTGCAGTTGTATCAAGAAAGTTTACATCAATGTTTTTGATAATACTCGATGTGTTGGTTTGACCAGCAAATTGAACTTTAAGGTTAAAGTCAAGTGTATAGACTAGAGTACGTCGACTAGTCTGATAGTCTCCTTCATAATCATCACTAAACGTTGTTCCAACTAAAGTAATAGGAACAACGGTATTTGTTCCTGGCACAGCCAAGTCAATAACAGTTATGCTATATTCAGGTGGAAATGTTGGAATGATTTGCTCAAATATTTGCAATGCATCATCCTGATTGCGTGCATATATACTAAGCTGCATACCAATTATGTATGGTACAGTTTGCCAATAATAATTTTTTTTACCTGTTGCAGTATTGGTATTTACAATTTCCTGATTAAGCCGATTCAATTTGGATGCGCTATCATATGTTATACTTGTTATTTCAAAGCTCATGCGCGGAACCTTTATAGCAATTTCAGTTTCTTTTTGGTCAACGGTGTTTTGACGAATACGCGCAAGCCAATGTTCTTTAGGCCCATATGCAATAGGAACTCGAGTAACTGCAGTTAGCTTACCAGCAATCAACTTGCCAGTATGAATGTTGTTAAAAAGAGTGCCAAATACTGACACAATCTTTTTTATGGTTCCATGATAGTAGTAAGAATTGTCCAACATATGTGTTATTGATCTGGTTCGCCAAATGGATTCATTTGGCTAAAGTCGATGTACGCTGCACCGTTGGTTTCAAAAACATCGTTTTGAGCATTGATGTCGTTTTCAAATGCATCTTCATCAGTACTGCTCATTGCATATACTTCTTGAATTGTAACAACATAACCGTTATCAATGCTAGTCAGTGTATCACCTGCATCTATAATATGATAGTCGGCGTCATTCCAAGAAGGTACCCCAAGTTTGGTGCGCACTACACCGTTGCTATCTTTATAATAACCAAGAAATTCGAGCGTTCCAGTAACGCTTGTGCCAGACAAACTAACAGTTAGCGTTTCTCCGGCTGTAAATGTTTGCCCAGCCACACTAGTTGTGCGTACGCTTTGCGCTTGGGCTGCAGTGTATTGTATAGCATCAACTTCACCAACTCCAGTATCAATGTCCTGATTGCTATATTCAAAATTCTCACATGTCAATTTGAATGTGGGAACTTGACCAGCTTGATAGAATGGTTTTTTATCTTCAACGTAACGAATCTCAAATAAGCCTTTTGTCAATGGCACATAGATAAGATCACCTTCACGTGGGCGCGCACCACCTTCAGTAACACCATAGCGGCCAATCAACTGATTCCAACGGCGATTAGCAACAACAAAAGTAACTTGGTCTCGGAATTCAAAACCAAACTTATTCATTAGCTTACCATCACCTTCAAAGCCATCTACGCTTTCAACATACATTTCAATTTTAAATGCACTCTCAAAACGCGAAAGCATGTCTTCATTTAAAATGGTATCCAATTGCACCACCTTGCGTGGTATATAGTAGACATCATGTCCGTAAATGGACATTGCTTCAATTATTAAATCTTCATAAAGGCTTTTTTCGCTACGAGTACCATGGGAAAAATATACATTGCGTGCCATTGGAGTTATTTATAAACTTAACCGACAAAGAATTCTACTAGCCGCAATAAAAGTCAGGCGGGAATTGATAACGAGACTCAAAGTCTTCTTCAATCTTTTGGATTTCAGCCGTTGCATCATCAAATAATGCTCGGCCGTTTAGTGTAACTCCGCCTGGCAGTTGCATACCTTCGAATTTCAACATATTCGAAGCCCATTGCTTTTTTAACAGAGCAGTAGCATAACGCTTAAGTACCATGTCATTGTATACATCGCCAAATGCATTGGGATCAATTGTTTGATATGCTTCAACCACAATATATTGCCCAACTTTTAGAGTAGTCTTCCAGTCATCATCAATGCTTAAGCGATTCATGTGGCGTGCAAAAGTAATTTGCTGACTAGAACCAGTAAGAATCATTTCAAGCAAACCCATATATTCTTTAGTCATCTGATAACTAATAATACTCTCAGGGCGACGAAGACCATACAGGTCATTAAGATACATCTGATACTTGACACTAAACATATCACTTGCATCGCCGCGGTTGATATTCATTACGCGTAGCACGCAAATCAAACTGTCTGGGAGAGTAAAATAGCTGTTGTCAAAGTCGGTCTGAGTAATGACATGTTTATAGAATACTCTTGTCACACCATCATTATGGTATTCTTGATAGAATTGAATAGCCTCATCAAGTCGGTCTTCAATCTGATCGTCATCAATGTTTATTTCAAGCACAGGAGCGCCCAATGCTCGTAGGCAATAGTCAACCAATCCTTGTCGTGTAGTAGGGCGCGCCATATACTGTATTTATAACTTATGCCCACCAGATATTCGGGACGGACTCGTCAACTGGGCGGGGATCGCCCGATGCGCTTGACCAGTGGACGAACTGCTCGCCGCCTACCGGAATCGGGATTCCGACAAGATCACGGAATAGCACCCACCACTCTCCGGCAAACTCGCCCACAACGCACAGCGCGTGTTCGTGTGACGCAAGATTGGATTGCACCTCGCCGTTATCATCAGGCGCAGCAAACCCATTGGCGATGCCGAACTGCTCGGCTATTGCTTTTGATGCGAATTTTAGAATGTAGTCGGTCATGCAGTGATGGCTTGGAGTTTGGCGTTGGGCAGGCGTTTCTTGTAGTAGCGGACAAATTGAATGTGCTTTGTGCCAAAGGCCCCGCTATTATCGTAGCCTATACGCAAGTCGGTAGAGTCTGGAATAGTCCCGTTCGTATTTGTGCCGGAATCACCAAGAAGCCCACTGTATGAACTTTGATAGTCATTGATTGCGTAAGCCAATCCAAGTTTTATCGGGTAAGTGGCTCCCGACGCAACGATTGTTCCGGTGAAATCAGGTGGTGGTGGCGCAAAATATATGGCCGTTGACCCGAATATGGCAAATGTGCGGGCTGAAGGCGACGTGCAAACAAAGGTGTTAGCGAAGCCGTTCACTGACGCCCCAGATGAGCCGACTCCGACCACGCAGGTGCCAGCGAACCTGTTCCAAAAGCTCGTGAAGTCCGCTCCGATAATACTGCAAACATCCGCGCTACGGGCGAGAGGTCCGCTGGTTGTCTGGATAAAGCTAGATGCTGTCCCGCCTGAGCTCTGTTCAAGCTGTGCGTATTGCACGATTCCAGAAACGGTAAAAGTGACGTTCCCTCCAATCGCAGTAAAAGAAAATATTCTTCGGGACGGATAAGCCCCTGTTCCAACTATGGTATATGGCGCACCAGTAGCCTTCCCAGACACTACCACCGTGCCAGTCCCGTAGAAACTCAACGTGTAGACGGTAGATGAGACGAGTGATCTTGTTTGCGTGGCAAGTTGGGGGACGGCAATACTGCTTGGATACAGCAGGTTGGTGCGTTGTTCCTCAAGAAGCAGACCACGACAGACGCTGGGGGTTGCTGGATCGTGGTCGAAGCGGGCTTGGTTAATAGCAGCAGATTGGATTAAGCCGTCACTCCCAATAAAGGTAGCAGTAGATGCGCGGGTCAACACCGGAGTCGGACCCTTGCGAGCCGTCAGCGTTTTGTCGGTGGCGAACTGTAAGTCTAGGGATAGACCGTATGGGTCTTTTATATTACCCCAAAGGTTGATTCCTATGCCTAACATATGCAATTAGTATAGTATTACAGCAACCGTAGCAGGTGATGTGGCAGCAGTACCCAGCTTCATGCCAGCAAATGGATACAACCCAGCGGTCACAGCGAAGGTAACTTCAACGCCATCACAACCCATAATCTTAAGGTTGCCATCCGTGCTAATTAAAAGCCCTTTGAAAAATTTACTAGCATGACTTGTACTAACATGATAGCCACTGGTATAAGCTGGAACTTCATATGTCATTGCACTATCAAAAACTCTTGCATTACTTACACTTGGAATACTCATATGTTATATTTATACTTTAATTTTAAAAACGAACGGCCATACTATTACAGCTACAAATACACTAAACAAATATAAAAACTGTTTGAGTGTTTCCACTTCACAATCAAACGCTGTTTGATTTGCAGCTGCAACTTGTTGCAATATGTAATAGCCTTTAATGATGAAAGCTAAAACTATACAGACTAATGATGCGACGGCAACTCGATGAGTATTCATTTGCGAGGTAAGAATGATTCTGGTTTGGCCGCAAATTTTTTTCCAATGCTTACCAAACCTGCTATAATTTCAGGACTAATTACGCCTATGACTCCATAAGTAATTGCTTTATATAGACTTCCTATATCTGTTTGCTCCAATAAAAACCATGCAATACCACTTGCCAGCGCAGCAACAAATACTTTCTTAACCTGTTCCAACACAGGCACAGGCGTATTTGTCGAAATCAGACGTGCTAGCATCCCTGCCGCTCCTAACAATGGAATAAGCCAGCCGCCATCTAAAAACTCTTTTACCATTGATTTCTCTGCGTCCATTGTGTTTATTTATAATTTGCTGAAAGTTGATATATATAAACTATATGAATGAACAAATCTATATCAAGAGCGCATTTAAGGAAGAATTGGAAAACCTAAAGATTGGAATCGTTGACTATATTACGGTTTACAGAGTTGAAGGAGATAAAGTTTTCTTTAGTGCAAATCGTGGAAAATTCCATATGACACGAGCTGAACTTGAAGAAGTGCGATTAGCTTAAGCCCAAAAGCGGTTGGGAACAGCCGGGTCATTTGTGGGGCGCACAACTGTCTGCAATTCATCACCTTCTCCAGTTGTCATGTTGCTGCTCCATACAACGTAAGGAACTATTGATTCTGGAGTAGTCTTGTCTGCAAGATCTCTAAATAGTATCCAGCATGCTCCATCACTAGCGGTTTCGTCATATTCTATTCCATCGTCTGTAGTTATCTTTTCTCCAGTAGGCGCATAGTGTTCGCCGATTACGCACAATGCATAATCATCACTGGATGTAGATGTAATGGCAAATCCTTCTCCATCTAAGGATGTATAGCCTGCGCTTAATCCGTATTGATTTGCGGTTTCTCTGTCTGGGAATTTTAATAGATAGTCAATCATGATGTTGCAATTTTAAGATACTCGTTTGATAGTCTGCTTTTGTATATTGTAAGTCTTGAGAAAATACCACTTCCGCTTTGTGGGCCACTGGTGAGGCCATTTGCACCTAATGCCATTCTTACCATTGGCGCGCTTAGTAAAATTGTACTAACAGCCGTTTGTGACACACCATCAAATGCGGCATTGGAATTGCCACTCTTATAAGCAAAAGCAACAGCTTTTGCACTACCTAGGCTCCATGGTGTACTATATGTAGCTACTGTAAAAGCAGGGCTTGAATTTTTTCCCAAAGTAATACTAAATTGACTAACTCCATTTGTACTAATTGATAGATTGGCATCTGGTCTGCTATTAGTTTCAATACCAAACAATCCTAATGTTGTGACTGTCGGATCAAGAGGCCTAACTGTCAATTTAATCGTTCCTTCACTTTCATTGTATATGCTGGCAAAGTCATTGCCTCCAAGTCGGCAGTCTGCTTTAGCACGTTCAACGGTACTAGTATAAGTTGGAATATATGTACTTGCTCTCAAGCCCGCTTCAACTTGTGCGCCATATACATATAAGCCTTTGGTGGCGTCACCAAGGTAACTTCCACAGCTGCTGTCTGCTCCTATTGTAATATCAACAACACCACTTGTGCCAGCACTTGTTGTAGCGGTTGTAGACATTGAAACACGGTACCATCCATTGGGAAAAGCCACAATTGTTGGAGTAGCATCAGATGGAGTGAATCCAGTAATGATGCTGCCTGCTCCTGACAAACTAAACACACATCGCCCAGATGCTCCGTTTGCGCTTCCCGGGAACGCGCTTAATGCGCAAAACGTTCGTCCGTTTGGTTTTACAAAACATGAGAATGTATATCGTGTAGCGTTGGCAATGCTTGAGCCAGCTATATTAAGTTGAACACTATGCGTATCGGTAGTAGCGGTTTCCAATATGATGTCTGCGGTGTTTGTTCCAGCTGGATCAAGAGTAGCACTCGTGTTTGATGCGCTTAATGTTGATGCAAGAAGAGTCCACGAACCAAATATATTTGACGGCCAACATATATTGGTAGATGCGGTTTCCAACAGCAATCCACGACTAGTTAAGTCACTTGGGTCATGCCAAAAACGAGGGCCATACACAACACTTGATGTCGTAGACAAGTATTGGCGTGCAACCAGCGAGCGTTCAAGTTGTGCGCCCCATATTTCAATAGCATCAGCATTAGTATTTACTTTAAATCCAACATGATGATCGGCAGTTGCTGTATATGAAAACCTAGTCCAACTTGTTGTTAAGGGAGTGATGGCTGTATATGTAGCACCACCATCAATGGTGTAACTAACCGTGCCTGACCCAGTCACTCGTCGCATCCAGAATGAAAATGTTCGCAAATCAGATGATCCAATAGCTGCACTAGAAATGACGGTTGCATTATTTGCGTTTGCGGTAAACCTAATGGCAGTAAATCCACCAATAGGATCTGCCAAATTAATAGCTCGGGTGAAGTTGGTATCAGCCCAATTGTTATTGGTTCCGCCGCTAGTCGCAAAGGACTCGCTAAAATTTAAAAGATTCTCAGGAGAGTATTTAACTAGACCATCGGCATCAAATGTTGTAGCACCTGTTGCTCGTGTATATTTTAGGCTAGGCCCTTTGCGAGCAGTTAGCAAAAAACCATTTGTAAGCAAGTTGTTGCGCGTGAATGCTTTATCATCAGCAAATGCATAGTCGAGTGAAGCTGGAGAATAAAGTAGCTCACTTATCAATGCTTTGCTCGCCTTAAGATCTAATGCAGCTTGCTGTGCTGTGCTGACTGGTTTGTTGGCATCAGTTGTATTGTTAACATTACCTAAGCCTAATGCAGTCTTAAATGGAGCAGCTGAACTTGCTATATCAGATGTTGTTAGGCTTACTCCTGATGTTGTAGTTGCAATGGTATAAGACATAATTCCTAAGCGGTATTGTTATTTATAATGATGTAAGTGTTTGCAATGTAGAGACACTTAGGCTTTGCTTATAGTATCGCACTGCGCTAATATTCATTATTTCTCCTGCATTCCCAATGATCATGCGCGTAACAATTGGAAGTGTTTTGGTACTCAAATTCAGGTCTGGTGTTAATGCAAGACCGTTGATAACTGATGAGCACGTATTGTTTGAATATGCAAATGCTGTTTTGCGCAATACTCCTTGAGCAGTATTAGTTATTATAGAATACTGTTTTATCACTGATGTTGTAATAACCAATTCAGTATCAATACCACTTGAGGTGTTATTTCCTCCATATGTTCCTATGTATATACGATTATTATTACCTCCATCATTAAACGAAACTACGCTACTGTATCGCGCGCCGTATTGTATTGAGCGATAATCGGCACAAAGCGTTCCAGCCGCAGCATTATAGAAGCTGGAAAAGTTGGTGCCAGTTATACTGCAACCGTCAGCGCTGCGAGTCAATGTTTGTGTTGCGCTGTTGGGAATGTATGATGTCATAACATAACCATTTTCCAGTTGCGGGCCCCAAAATAAAATGTCTTGTTGGGTAGACACACTTCCCCACACTCCCATCCACACCCGCCCTTGAAGTTCATGCGTAGCGTCTTTTAATGACGATAGCCATAGTCTGATCCAACCATTGCCATAGTCCTCATAACCATAATTTAAAACATACGTACCATTATTTATTGTTTCACTAAAGCTTTTGGTTATAAGATTAAATACAATGAAAAATCCTTCAGTACTTTCATTTGCACTTAGTACAACAGCAGCAGATGTGCTAAGTGCCTTTACAAAAAATGAGCGTGTATATTGCCCATCCGCTACAGTATCATAAGTAAGATAGTTTATAACAGAATTTTGATTGGGAGTATTTTGTACGCGTGTACTTGTATATGACCCATCAGGCGCAGCTACACCGGAATAGTTTGTTGTTACTGTTGTGTTGGACACGTTAATTGTTCCAGTGTTAACATGTGCATAGTTTGTTTTTTGCGCTTCAAATATCAATCCCAATGAAGTATTGTTTACTGAGTCATAATGAAAACGCGGCCCATACACGATGCTGCTGGTTGTAGACAGGTATTTGCGCGGAGCAAGTGATCTCTCAACTTGAGCACCGTGTATGTATGCAGCAGATGGACTGCTTGACACAATGCCTGTCTCAGCGCGCACTGCAGTTAAACCGCTAACAAATGCTAATTGAAAACCAGATGCGGTCGCAGCCGTCGCAGCAGCTGTTATAAAGATTCTCATCCATCCATTTGAGCATGTTTCTATACCAGAAGAAATTATGCTGCTACCACCGTCAGTAGTACTTACGGTTTTATCTTGAATATCAAAGTTTTTAAATGCAGCTGTACCAAATCCACCACTCCAAAATGCTAGTTGAAAGTATCGTGCTGGTGTTGTCTCGTGCTGTTTGATATACACACTCATGCAATATGTTTGACCTATAACTGGAGTGTAAGGCCCATTCAATTCATGCACGTGGCGAGAGCGTGCGGATGCATCGGTTACCTGAGTAATTGTGGTTGCATTGTTTGCAACACCAAATGGATCTGTTGTAGTGCCGTCAGCCTCAGTCACATATGCACTGCTATCCCAATGTGCGTTTTGAAATGTGTATGAATAGGGTGTAAGATTTTCAGGAGCATGGCGCAATACTCCAACATGATCTTTATATGTAGCACCACTAGCGCGTGTGAATTCTGCGGGCGGCCCAACTTTACCATTTATAAGAGTACCAGCTGCAACTGCAGTATTCTTTGTAACATATTGGTCTTCCTTAAAATTAAACTCCAACACTGGAGGGTTATTTAACGCTTCACCTACAGGAGATATATTAACAAACGGCACAAGAGCAGCTGTTAACGCTGTTGTCACCGGCTTACCAAGGTCACTGGTATTGTTTAATGCGTCTAAAGCAAGCGCACTTTTGATAATGGCCGATTTAGATGAAACATCTGCAGTTGGTAGTGTACCTCCTCCTTGTACATTTACGGTATATGATGTCGGCATAATACTATTTATTGCACATCATTAGATATGTTGTACCAATTAACTCCATTACTTTTAATGTTTGCCATTGCATAGTTATTGTCGGGTTTACCGTGCCATATTGTGTATTTATAAAGCAAGATGTATTACATACTTAACCGCACGTGAGCTAAGACACCTTTGCAAAAATGTACCATTGCATAACACATCTTGGCTTTAATGCGTTTACAATTCTTTAGCCAGCCTAAACAAATCATCAATTTCTTTGGAAGTTTTTCCTAACGCTAACCCCATTTGGATGACTAATGGATGCTCTCTGTCAATTGTTGTGGCATAATTCCATTCAATCAATGACTCCTTATTGGATGATAACATTGCTGTAATAGTGTCGGGGTCAATTCCAGACTGTAAAAGCCCTAATCTAAGTTGTCTTTGTGTTACAAAATTTTTAGAGTCATTTACGAAGAAATCATTTGCCAATATTTCGCTATTAAACCAATACCATCCATCTACTGGATACTCGTATATGTCTTTCTCGGAAGAAATTAATACATAGCCATTGCCCTCAATATAATTAGGAGCATATTGTATTTCGTTGTTTTGTTTTTTATAAAATCCTGCTGTCATAAAATTATCCTATTATTGTGATACTACCCAACCCTTTAATACTGCTGTTCCTGTTTTCAATTGTTGAAAGAGTAAAGTGCTAGTTCCACTCGACGCCATTGGTCTAGTCATAGTAACACTTGTGTTTGGGATGATTGATGCTACTTCTGTTCTATATTTTAACTTTGCAGTCCCATTACCTGTTAATGGTAATACCGACCCACTAGGCGTTGCTGCCAACTGAAAACTATTTGATGCTATAGTTCCAGCAACATAATAGATTTTGTCTGCTACGATTCCAGTTGTTCCTAATATTAATGAAAATGTAACTTCATCTCCGTCGATCAATCCATGACTGGCTAAATGAACCCAATCATCTGTGCCATTTAAATCTACTGATGTTATGGTAGTTAAAGGTGAATTATTACCTGTGACTTGCATACCAACCTCAATACCAGTTGTGTTCGCCATTGGTATAGTGACACTTCGTGCCGTGGTGGTTATTGATGTTTTCGTCACTGGAGTTGGTGCTCCCCAGTTGGAACTTATTGTTATTGTTGATGCTGCTGTATTTAAACTATCGAATATAGATTCCAGTTCTTCTTTGTTTAATTTACAACCAGTAAAAGATATATTAGCTGAAATATTACTGATTGATGCTCTTGTAAGGGATACACACCCTGCAAACATAGATGTAATACCTGAACCAAAATTAGTCACTAATACTGTATTAAAAGCTGGAACCGTTACCAAAGACAAACAACCTAAGAACATGCCAGACATGGTAGTAACAGACGCTGTATTAAAAAGCGGGACTGATACCAAAGAGGTGCAATTTGTGAACATGGTGAGCATAGTATTCACTAATGCTGTATTAAAAAGAGGAACTGATACCAAAGAGGAACAACCACTGAACATGCTAGCCATGGTAGTAACAGCCGCTGTATTAAAAAGTGGAACTGATGTCAAACAGGTACAATTTTGGAACATGGTAATCATAGTATTCACTAATGCTGTATTAAAAAGAGGAACCGTTACCAAAGAGCGACAACTATTGAACATGCTGCTCATGATAGTAACAGACGCTGTATTAAAAAGGGGCACTGATGTTAAAGAGAAACAATTGTTGAACATAGCGTTCATAGTAGTAACAGCCGCTGTATTAAAAAAGGGAACCGCTACCAAAGAGGTACAACCACTGAACAAGGAGCTCATATTGGTGACAGACGCTGTATTAAAAAGCGGAACTGATGTCAAAGAGGAGCAACTTAGGAACATACCGTTCATGATCACAAGAGACGCCGTATTAAAAAGCGGGACTGATGTCAAAGAGGAGCAATTTTGGAACATGATAGTCATAGTACCCACTAATGCTGTATTAAAAAGAGGAACCGTTACCAAAGAGGAACAACTACCGAACATGCTGCTCATATCGGTGACAGATCTCGTATCAAAAAGTGGAACTGATGTCAAAGAGGAACAAGTAAGGAACATGTTAGTCATGGTAGTAACAGACGCTGTATTAAAAAGTGGAACTGTCACCAAAGAGAAACAACCAGTGAACATCTGCGACATGGTAGTAACAGACGCTGTATTAAAAAGTGGAACTGTCACCAAAGAGTAACAACCATTGAACATGTTAGACATGGTAGTAACAGACGCTGTATTAAAAAGTGGTACTGATGTTAAAGAGGGACAATTACCGAACATGCTCGCCGTGCTAGTAATATTTCCGATTATGCCGAATGATACGTTTGACAACTTTGCTAAATTGTTAAACAAACTTTGGTAATTAGTCGCTACCCCCATATTGATTCCAGAAAAATTGATCAATTCTTTACAAAAAACATTTGCAGCGGTGCTACTACCTATTGGCATACTTGTTAAATTTGGACAAGAAAGTATTATTTCTAAAATCGGAGAGCTATTTGGGAATGTAGATCCATTCTGTGCATACAATTGATTGAAATTTACTGATGTTAAATTTTGTCCACTTTGTGGAGTAATTACAACAACAGCCATTTTATATCCTTCACTTGTAACTGTAGCATTTAAATCTGGATCAGCATAATCATATTCATGTTGTGCCTTGATCCCAGTAGCAACATTTTCGGTAACACCATCTCCCCAATCAACCGTATACGCTCCAGCCACTGTAAAAGCTAACAAATTAGAACCCTGTGGAAAAATCGGCATTAATAATGCTATTTTTTGCTCAGAACTTGTAATGGTTGGCATGGTTAACCAATCCGTAGGACGAATCCAGCTAGATCCTCCACTAGTTATTGGTTTTTTTATTAAATTTCTATCGTATCTATTCTTTTTAAAGAAAGATGTTTTTCGGGATACCAGCGGTCCAACTTTATTACCATATCTAGCGCTCATATATTAACTAATTCTATTCACATAACCAAATACATTAACTCCACTTAATGTTGGTGAATTTCCATATATTGAAAATCCAGTCGTACCATCACCTTGGGCAATAAGCCCTGGGCATACTAAAACACTGCCAGCATAAGCTTCTATAACGCCCTCAAATAATATATCTGTGGTAAAGTCTGTGCCGCCATACAACAGGTTAAACGTAACATCAGCTGATGTTGGATTGGAGGCATACAGCCAAACCTCATCTATAATACCTGAACTTGCTGGTGTAGTATGTATAGTTTGAGTGTTTGTCCCAGTGGCTGTTATAGTAATTGATTTACCGCGGGCACTTTGTGATAGGAATTGTTTTGTATAGGTTGCCATAAATTTATTTAGAGGGTTATAGGAATAAAGCTAGACCAATTATTGAACTAGCATTATCATTTATAAGATATCTATCGTCAGCCAGTTGTCTTGTGAGAATACTAGCTGACGTAGCAGCTGTTTGGTTGGGTAATGTGTTAGAAACACCGTCGGCCGTGATGGAGCCCGTGAACGCCGGGCTGGCGAGCGGTGCCTTGAGCGCGAGCGCGTCAAACACCGCGTTGCTGGAGACCGCGTTGGCGCTGCCGTCGATGATGGTGGTTTCGACGGTGGTTTCGACGGTCGATGACACAACGCCAGCGGTGATGTTGATGCCTGTGCCTGCGGTCAGGTCTCCCGTATTTGTACCGCTTAGATTTGTTGCGCTGATCGCTCCTGTAAAAGTTGCACCACTTAGATTTGCTTTGAGATTTAACGCGGTTTGCTGCGCAGCCGATACTGGCTTGTTTGCATCGCTTGTGTTGTTGACATTGCCTAAATTGACTGCAACTGTACCACCACCATCTGGCAGTGTCCATGTACATGCAGCGGTTAATGTGGCTGGCGTTAATCGCCCAGTATTGCCGTCTTTAATCCAGCGCAGCACGCCATTTACTCTTTCAACTGCAAATACTGTTGCCGCCGCGTTTTGAAATGATGCAATATCACTGCCAGTATTGGAATTGATTTGAGCGCCGCTGCCGCTCCCACTGGTTAGCAATGCGGCAGTACCAGACACACTACGCGCTGCAAAACCATTGCTGCCATTAGTTCCGCTTGCGTCTATTGCAAATGTACCGGTTCCACCAGTTGCTGTTGCATATATTGCTGCAGCTCCTGCAACTGTGCGAGCTGTGGTAAAATTAGCATACCCATTCCCATCACGTTTTACAATGGCATTGGGAGTTTCTACGCCTGTGCTAAATACAAAATCAAGATAATTTAAACTCTTTGCATACAGAGTCCCAGGCGCACTTAAAGACACATTAATACCAGGCGGCTGTGCGATTCTAACTGTTAAGTTGTTGTCCATTATGATATGTTGTACCAATTAACTCCATTACTTTGAACTTTTACTGTTTGCCATTGCGTAAGTATTGTTGGATTAACGGTGGCATCAACAGTACCAACTATTGTTACCACATTTGCGGTAGCATCAATTTTCTTTATTATGAAAATTTTGTTGGGTGCTGCTGCTGCAGATGGAAGAGTAATACTTATAGCATTATTTACACAATTACATAGCACAGTATTGTCTGTTACTTTAAGAGCGTAGGACGCAGTTACTGTAAATATTTGCGCATTGAAAAGATTGCTGCTGGCGCCAGCATTAAAATCAATTTGGCCTTCAACCACTCTTGTAACTTTACCAGTTGATGTTTGCGTTATTTCTACATCATACAAGTAACGGCCGGGTTTTATAGCCGCTGTTGTAGCAGAATCCAATGACAGCTGCAGTTGTCCAGTTGTTGGTTGTGGTATAGCCACAACAAAATCATATGACGTACTGCTGGTGTAAGATTTACGAATCTTGCCACGCGCAGTATAACCAGTAAGATTTACATCAAATGCATCACCACTTCCTACATTAACAACTGTAGAAAAATTTGACCCTTGATCCGCATATAAGTCTGCATACATTGCCATATTCTGTATTTATAACAGAGGACTATTCTTATTTTAAAGTGTCTTGCAATGATGCAGAATAGGCACACCATTCTGCATCATACTTAAGGTCAGATTTTATACCAAGCCAAGGGCCGCCTTCAGTAAAATGTAATGCCTTTGGTTTCTTTTCAGATGTTTCGGTATACCAGCCGACTAGCCAATTCCACTCATATGAAATTTCACCAATGTCAGAGTCGTCTAACCATTGGAATCGATGTAAGAAACTAGCACTCGCAGAGTTTAGCAAATCACCATCAAGAATTTTATTTTTAGGGTGAGTATTGTTCCATAAGATCAAGCTACTCCAATTTTTCCTAGGATAAACACTTTGAGGTTTATCATTCATCTTTACAGCATTGCATGGAGTATAGTCATGCTTTACAACTTGCACTGCATATTGAGGATCGCATTGATCTATTAGCTTTTGAATATCTTCTAGGAATAAAAAGTCGCTGTCACAAAATATACTCCATCCTTTGTAATCATTTATGAATGGCACATAAAAGCGTGCATATGTGAAAGGAGTTGATGCAAGCGGATCGCATGGGCGGTCATAGCCAACTATAGTATCAGAGTTAATTTTACTTATGGCGATAGCATTAGAACTGCTATTCTTAATGATGGAATGTTTGCATACTTGATATGCAATGTCCTGTGAGTCGTCATATCCGATGTGTATGTTCATATTTTAATATAATTGGGTAATAGTACCAGATTTAATTAAAGTTTTATAATAAAGAACTTGTTGAAAAACTGGAGTTGTAAAATTACTAGAATCTTTTTTAACATTATCAATACTTATATTACCATTTTCATACAAGTCAAATCCACATACATTTATCTTATGAGAAGGATATCTCAATAACGCTAACAATATAGAACTGATTCCAGCATCTGGCATATATGAATTGTTTAAATTTGCAACATTACCAAAATACTTTTTAATGTAAGACATTTCATTTTCATTTATCATTTTTAAAATTAAATTAAACTGTTCATAGCATTCAGCATCATCTGAAGATATCCAAATGTCTAAGTTTTTTAACTCGTCAATATGATTAGATAATTTATCAGGAGACTGTGTTGAAAAGATATGCGTCTTAAGTCCAATGACATCATGGTTGTTGTCATTTGGTAAATGATTAACTCTTATAATAATGTCATGTGAATCTATAAGAGAACCTATTTTATGAGATAACAGTGAACTGCCTTTTGCAACAATACATATGCGGCTATTCATGTTGCGGTAAAATAAAATTTTGTTCTATTTCAGTATAAACGTTATGCGAACAACTCATTCCTACTTTTTTACTGTTAGTAATCAAGTTATTAATATGTAAATATTCCGTTATAACTGATTTATATTTTTGAGTTTTTAGCTCAGGAGATAAATTTAAAAATTCCTGAACAAAAATTTTATCTAAAAATGGATATCTTAATTGCACTCCATATGCACCAACTATATATTCAAATTCATTGCAAAAATGCTGAGTAATGTAAGAATAAAAATGAAATGGTTTTTGTAAATTATAAAAATACACGCCATCTTTTTTATCATTTGACATTATTGCATCAGCACCACTTCCTGAAATAATAACATCATACCCATCTTTTTTAATAACAGATACCAATTTAGAAAGCATAAAAACTACAACATCATGTTTATAATTTTCAAAATCTTCCATATTGTTTGAAATGTTTTTAAATTCTATCAAATCATTAACACTTTTATTTTTGTAATAGTCAATAATTTTATACGACATGTTTTGGTCTTCACACTTTTTAAGTCTGTCGTCCATTACAATTTCATTTTCTCTATTGTTTTTGACGTAATAAAAACAGTTTTCTTTTTTATTATTTAACAAAAACCATTGAAAAATTGCTCCACTATCATGACCTGAACTTAATGGTATTGCACATTTTTCATTGCATCGTATTTTTATAGCATTTTCTAAAGCAGCGATACAATCATCGTATGTAGTTTTATATTCTTTTAAGTTAAATTTGCTATGGCTATATTCTTTTATTGATAAGTCATTTAACTTTAATTCTATAAAAGAAGAATCTTTTACTCTAATTGGATTAGCAAAACCCAAAAGTTTTAATTCAGACGCATACGTGGCAATTCCAACATTTCCATTTTCTATACTATAAAATAACGGTTTAGTTGAAAAAATATCGCTATATAGATAAATAACTTCATTGGTTTTATCCATAAGCATTATTGCATATTCGCCGTTTATATTTTCAACGAAAGTCTTTCCATACTTTTCATATAAAGATATTACCAGTGATGTCTGATCGTCCGAAGTAGGACTATAAATTTGACCATCAAATAAAACAGTTATATTATTATGATTTATTGGTTGAGTTATACATTTTTTTGATACATCCAATAAATTATGTATCATATTAAATCCATTTACCGTACATATATTTGTAATATCCGGTCCTCTTTTGGCGGAGAAAAAATTTAAATTTTCTACATTTAAATCTTTATCAGTAAATATAAAACTAGACATATTATGATTTAATCAATGTTATCGTTATAAAAATGGTAAGATTCTAATTGATGTGATAATACTTTTTCCAATTCATCTCGCCGATGATTAAAACAATCCAATTTTTTTGCTTTCATTTTTTCATCATATATTAAGTTTAAATTAAAACCAGCATTGACTATGTCAATTGATTTTTTTAACTTTTCAACAGTACCAACAAATTGGAATTGAGACAAATCCTTAAATTGATTTAATGCGTCATACTGTGTTTCATATATGACATTTTTACAATGGGCGGTGAGAGTTACATTATCTGGATTTTTAATATACATATCAATAAATGAATCTAAATCACCATTATATTCTTCATATATTTTATCGCATTTATTGAGTTTTTTACTTCCAATTTGATGCTGCATATACCAAAAACATTGATAAACCCGGTCTACGGGATTTTCAATTATTGTATATTTTTTAACATTTTTAAGATAATCAAATCTGTCTGGAGGAAAAACCCCAATTATTGTTTGATTTTTTTTAATAAGTTTATATGTAAACGGAGGAAGCCGCCATAAATTATTTGAAGAATTGTATTGAGATTCATCTTTTAATTTCCAACCTCCTCCATGTACATAGAAAGTATCATTATTAATTTGTTCCTTAAGAGATTTAAAATACCTATTTGGTTGAACAACAAAACATTTATATTCATGGGCGTTTATCATAACTCTTTATCCGATAGTAAATTTACGCTTTCTTTCCCAATTAAGGTTCCTTTGATATTACAGTTTGCGCACGCCGGCCCAACACGTTTGCCGTTTGCTAATTGTGCACGGACCTTAACCAATTCTTCACCATACCAAATATCACTTAACGAATGAGTATTGATATTACCCAATCCTTTATGAGCTTTTTTCCAATCATTACAACACAATAAAGCATTTCCATTCCAATCAATAATAACTTTGTAAAAAGGCAAGTAACATGGAGAATTGATGTTAAGATTTTCTTTTTGAGAATCAACATTTACTGAACCTGAGCGATTGTTAAAGTTATTGCGATTCATAAGATCTTCAGTAGTTTCCTCTGGGTTAAACCACAATTCTCTTATATCATAATTATGAAAACCATTCTTTTCAAACAACAATGTAAAATGTTTTTTTCTTTCAGCGCCGTCGTAACAACTAACAATAACCTTGTTAAAGTTTCTTTTGATTATTTCATTGATTGTTTTATCATTTAAAAAGTCACCATTGGTTGTCAATACCAAATGATTGTTTGGTAATGTGTCTCTTAGTGTAGAAGTCAATTCAAGAAACTTTGGATGCGTGAATGATTCACCAAAACCTGAGATATGAAAATCGCCTTCAAAGCCTTCAGCTAAACATTTATTTGCAATGTTTGTAATGGTTTCCGAGCTCATGAATAGCTTTTGATTTGGGTAAACCGTAGAATCACCGCGAGGGCAAAATGAACATTTGCGTGTACACAACTCAGTGACGCTCAACTCAATTGTGGTTAATCCTTGCAGTTTATATAAAAAACTATCCTTTAAGCTGTTAACATAATATCGCTCATTTCTTTTATTGATGTGATACTCACCATTCATATTATATTATATATTCCGTTTCATTTAAAAAGTATTTGAAAAGCTTCAATGAATTGTTTTACAATTTGACTGTTTGTATGTTCGTCTTTTCTTATATTTCCATTAGCAATCATAGCATCAAACAACTCTTTATGATGCAATAATCTTAAACATTGATATTCAAACTGTTCTACATTATCAGCTAATAGGAAGTCGTTTTCGTTTTTGTATATAGAACCCATTGCGCTATTCCCATTTATAATGAGAGGCGTACCCATTTTCCATGCTTGATACAATCGGTTAGCTGTCTTTTGACCTAATTTTGTATCTACATTATTACCTTTGCTTTTCAATGAAAAATAAGTAGTTCTCTTGCGCACACAAAAATAAACATCTTCATCTCCAGAGTTATGATCATTTTCAAAATCAAATCGCAAATTCACTCCTTTGTTTTTCATGTGATCTACAAAGGAATCACTGTATATTTCATCTATAAGTGTGGTCTTTCTTCCAGTATAATGAAAAACTTTGGGTGGCCAACTTGCTTTACATTTGGTGTAATTTAATGCCATTGGATAATGTATGTATGTTAGCGGACCACACAAAACATGTTTAAGACCAATTCCAGTGCTTTTTATTATGTCTAGATTCAGAATGGGTTTGAATGAAGACAAATTGCATGCTGCATACAAGTCAACTCCTGGTAATTGTGGGCGGTCGGTAACGATTTGAAGCGTCTTATACTTTTTGTTGATGTCTATGCAATCATGATTATCATAATGAAATACCACAGCATCATAATGATCTAAACAATCATCAGCTGATACTAACGATACATTATGAAAACCAAAATTTTTTAATATCCAATAATAGTAACCGGTTGCGCTATGCTTACCTTTTAAGTAGTCATATCTTTGAGGGTTATCTAAATAATTTGGTAGAGATTCATCACACAAAAATGCAATGCTTTTGTTTAAAATAGTACTTAGCATTAATCTAAAAAAGTAACATTTTCCATTTTTTTGAGTTGGCCAAAATAAAGCAATTCGTCTAAATAATAATGAACAGCTTTGATTTTATGACTTTGATCCCAATACCAGCCGCTTTGAAAACAATCAAATCCTGTTAAAAATATTTCTGCATCTGGATAGATTTGTAAAATTTTAAAAACAGTGCGTATCCCGCACGTTGGCTCTATAATTTTTTTTAAAGATCGAACATAGTTTTTATTATGTATTTTTAATATGTTTATGCATAATTGTTCAACATCATTTAAAGAAAAGTGTATAGCTTTCTTTTTTTCAACACCAAACATATTTAAACATTCAATATGACCTTTCCAATTTTTATTGGGTATTGGAGGCAATTCATTTTTAAGCTGAAGCTGTTTGTATAAAAGAGTGTATGCATTAAAGTTATTATTAGGATCTTCTTTAATGAATTCATTTGGAAACATAAACATTAATGTATGAACTTCATCTAAAAAAGTAAATTTTAATGGCTTATTGCGAATCTTACGATCAAACCATGCAAACCATTTACTTGAATATATTGTTGTTTTACTTCCAATATATTTTTCAAATCCTCGTGTTTCAAAATTTTTGATTCTTACTACTTCATCGCATGAATCAACAAATTTTCCGTTTTCTTTTCTAATAGAACCTACACCATTACCTATGATACATATTTTTTTTAACATGAAAATTAATAAATGAGATTTTCATTATATGTTGCGTGTTGCATATAATGTATGTATTTCATTTATAAAATCTGGCGCAGGTAATAGTATACTAGGCCAATATTCAAACAATTCTTCTTTGGACTTTATAGAATTTAATGTTGATGAAGGATTAAATTCTGTGATCAAATTCATAATTTCTTTAACTGTATCTGCATCATATGAAGAATCAGGCAAATCAATTTCACTTTTAAGATATTTTAAAATTTCAACTTTATGCAATTCAATTTGAGCTTTCCATACTTCTTTTATTCTAATCAAGGTATCTTCACCGCCACTTTCAAGACTATCAAATGATGGTAAGCCAAGCATACACACCATCTTAAGATCATTTAAACTTACGTTTTCATTAAAAAAGTAATCATTAAAATTATTAAATGAATCGGAATAATCAAAATTTAATATTTCTTTATAATCTGCTTTTATTTTTTCTGCTTTATCTAAGAAATATTTTTTAACATCAAAAGTGTCATCTTCTTTTAGCGATTCAAACTTGATAATATCACAACCTTTAATGGTTTTTGTTTTATTATCTATATGTGAAACAAGATGAAAAACATCATTAGTTGTATCATAAAAATCTACATCTTCTACTTTGTAAAAAAACTTAGTATATACAACATCTTCTCGTTCTTTATAAGTAATACACACAGGCCCATTACATATATCTTTTTTGAAAATTTCTAAAAATGGTGTATTCATACTCTTTTTAATTTATCCGACATTATGCCATGTTGTTGTGGCATAGCCAGTTACGGTGCTAGTGCCGCCTTTTGAAATGTTTGCGGTAAAGGTATAAGTTGTCCCGAAAAGATTATCTGTTACGGTTATTGTATATGCCACATCTCCAGCCAATCCATCAAATTGTGCGTATACTGAGCCGTCAAATCCGTTTTGAGATAATGTTTGACCAGCTCGGCCTGTTACGCTTACGGTATAATTAGAACTTGAGCCATCAACATAAACTCTAATTGTACCGTTACTGTTATATGTACCAGCGGTTGAACTTAATACCGTTGCGGATGTTAACAGAAAATAAACTCTTTTGTAATACCAGCCAGACCCATAAAAATTACTTAACCGTATTTGCCCACTTGCAGGAACAGCAGCATTATTTGCTATACTTTTAACTACACCATTTACTGGTCCTAAGCTTGTACCAGGAGCTACTTTATGAAATGCATTGAAGCTGACATTAGATTTTGATACTATATATTCGTCGGCAAGGTTGCCTAAAGATATTAAACCCGATGATTGAAGTTTTGACATATATTAAAGGTATCATTTAACAAGAAGTTTTAATGCGTCTACTTCAGCATGCAACTGCTCGTTGCTAACCTTAAGTTCTTTAACGCATTCAATGAGAAGTGCTACAATCCTATCATACTTAACAGCCTTACTTCCATCTTCGCGCGTAGCTACAATCTCAGGCAATACAGCTTCAACTTCTTGAGCAATTACACCAATGTCATGACCAGAGAATGCAGACTGTTGGTTATTCCAGTCAAAGGACACACCATTTATACGAGACACTTTGTCCAATGGATTTGTAATGTTTACTATGTTGTCTTTATACTTGCGGTCGGATGTACTATAAGCAACGATGTCGCCTTTTGCATCAAGTTGATTAACTATAATATTAGCATACGATGTGGTTCCAACATGAGTTATTATATGTAAACTGCCAGCTGCATAACCGCTTATAGCGTCTCGTGCGCATTTGAGATACACCGCATTTGCTCCGAAACAATGCAATGTTATGCCAGCATCTCCGCTTGCACTTTCACTAATTAAAGCTGCATCACCATATCCAGTTTGTGAATTTTTTGTAGATTTTAAACCACCACCTGATATTGCACCGGTTGTAACAATTGCTCCAGCACCAGCATTTAGTGCCGTTCCTACAATAGCACCAAGAGCACTAACAGTAAATTGCGGTACTGTGCCAACATTAAGTGTGCCAGCATTTAATGCACCTGTTGTAGAAATTGCTCCAGCACCAGCATTTAGTGCCGTTCCTACAATAGCACCAAGAGCACTAACAGTAAATGCCGTGTTGCTGTTTCCTATTCCAAGTGTAGCGGCATTAAGAAATCCTGATGCAGTGATATTAGTTCCACCAATGGTGCCGCTGCTACTAATTGCTCCGCTTGTGATTGTTCCGCTAACTTTAAAATTACCACCATTTACATGTAGCAATGAATCAGGTGTAGCGGTGCCTATGCCAACATTTCCGCCAGACAATATTCGCACTCTTTCGGTTGCACTTGTCAATATGCTTATAGCACCCGCACCGTCTTGGCTTAAGCTAAACAATCCCGTTCCATTATTTGTAACGCTAAAGCTTCCGTTTGTTCCGCTAGCACGATTAATTACAACGCTATTAACATTTGAAGCACTCCCTAGATTTAAGATTGCGGCACGGCTTCCAGTGCTTGCTACTCCTACATCAACTATAGCACTACCAGTGTCAGCTACAATACTACCAATGACTAATTTTCCAGAGGTATCCCATGTAGGACTGCCAGCTTCAACGGTAAGTTTTTGAATAATACCATTTGTGCTTTTGCGCCACGTGTTGAATGTATCGGCAACAGTAACACCGTTGGTTGAGATGCTTGAAAATAGATTGTATTCAGAAGATTCCATTGTTGTTATTTATCTAGGAGACTTATTAGTTTATTTACAGTTTCTTGCAATTGGCGTTGTGATTCTTTAAGATGTGATACTTCTTCTTCAAGAGCATTTACCTTAATTCGTGCTTCAGCAGTTGCTTTACGCTTAGCAAGCACAGCCGCATATGCAGAGCCATCAACATTGATGATAGCATTGCTACCTACATCGCGCTCTAATGCCGTACTATCTTTTACTTTTATCTTCATACACCAGTTGTAGCAATAGCGCGGAAATCGCGTATAGATGGAACATCATACAGGTTGTCCGATGAAAACACAATTTTAATGGTAAAGCTAATAAAATCATTTGCTGGACTTGACAGTGTATATTCTGCTTCAGCGTATTCTTCAGAGTTGCTCGACACAGGAATTGCATTCACTGGTGATATCTTAACCCAGCTTGTCGGAGTTGCACTTGCGCCATCATATGCTAATTTTGCATATAGTGTAATTTTTGCAGCTGCGGTTGGGCGATTTGCATTGATGTAAATATTTAACTGATCAGCTGGATTGTTAAGATTTACTGTTTTTGTTACGTAACGAGAAGTTGCAGCTCCTTTGTCGGCTGTCGTTTCGGTTGTATCGTTGTCAGCCAATGCATTGATTTCATTCTTAACAGTAAGCAATGATACACGGTCCAAATCAATCACTGGACTTACATAATCACTTCTAGTTGACAGCACCGTTGTCATACTTGTGTTTGGTGCAGTTGAAAGATCCACCGAAAAAGCAGTTTTTAAGTCGTAATTTTCATTAGGACTAATTATGATTGGCGTTAAATTATCAAGGCGAAGTGTGTTGGTTATACCAGTGCCTTCAACAGTTATATTCTCTTGAGCTAAATTGAATGTAGTAACTGGAACATTCAGTAGGTTAGCTGTTGCCGTTGGAGCCACGGGTGTTGTACCTGTGTTAGCAAATGTTAGCGTCGGACTTTCATTATATGCATAACCGTTGCCAGCGTTGGTCACTCTTACGCTGACAATTGATCCTGTTAATATATCAACTGTTGGCACACCTGTTGCAGCTATATCACCCGGTTTTACAGTTGACGGTGCAGCAAAAGTCATGCTTGCTCCCGCTTGAGTAAAGCCGCTACCACCCGCGCTAATTGTTACACTTTCAACACCAGTAGAGAATGTCGGTTTAAATTGCAGTGAACCTGAACCAACAAACGCTGCGCGATTAAGCACAAACTTAAAGTCTCGTGTTTGATCTGGAGTCCATGTACTAGCATTTTGACTCATAAACATAACACCAGCATATACATTCTTTGTAATCTTTTGAGATGTAGCAAGGTCAGTTCCACCGACGCGCGCAACATATATGCGGTATGCAGGATCATTTGATTTTACAACAATTGCATATTCAGCTCCAGCTTTTAGATACACAGGATCGCTAAACGTGAATCGTGTAGCTGCGCTACCATTTTGACTGATTTGAACAACCCGTGTAGTTGTATATGCGCCGCTTCCGTCAATTGTATAAGGATTGAGCGATACCTGTGAGAATGGTACTACTTTTTGTGTAGGCGTACCATTTTCAACTGTGACAATTTCAACGGTGACTGGCAAAGTAGCGCTGGTGCTTTGGAAATACAGGTCAAGGCTTGTAACAAAAGCACCAGTTTCAATGTCACCAATCATGAAACTTTGCGCAAGTGGATCTACATACTGTACTTTAGTAACTCTACTAACAGCTCCCGATTGGTCAACTCTTGTTTGAGATAATTGAGGAATACGAGTACTTGTTATTAGTGTTTCGTTCGTTTGAGTTAATCCATTTGCAGCATAATTTGAATCTGCATATGTCGTGATTTCGCTAGGTAGGTTACGCGAACTATCAGCTAAACGGAATGAGCGTGAACCAGTCCTAAACTTATAAACTTCATTGTTGGGAATAAGAAACACTCCTTTAATTTCACCAGCAACATTTGTTATCAGCGCTGAAGTGACAATACCAATTGTTGAAAGCGCTGTATTGGCTGGACTGATACCGTTATAAGTTTTTACTTCAGCACTATTTTTATAATCAACGATGCTATCCAATTGCATTGAGTATGCACTTATATCAATGCCGTCAAAGAATGGATATACCTTTGTATTTGGCTTAAGCCCAGTTGCGCTAAAATAAACTTTACGCGAACGAATAAATGGAATAAAAGTAACATCAACTACTCGTTCACCATTATTTTGTGTAATATCGGTAAAGTTTAATTGTGTTTGCAATCCAACTCTTGATTGTCTACCTGTTTCAGTAGTTATAACAGCTTGACGCATCACACCGTCAGGAGCACTTACCACATGCGGAGCACTCCGTGTGACTGTAGAACCGGTCCAATTTGTAGTCCATTCATTCCATATTGTACCCAACACTGCAGTATCTTTTACTGTATCATAATTTGCAGTATTGAGCGCGGCATACACCGTAGTATTTGTTACTTCCTTCCATTCGTCGGAACCGGGTGTTAGTGTAACATTACCAACAAAGGATGCAAGATCATATGGATTTACACTTTCATATTCAGTAGCATATGATTGAGAGATTAGTGGAGTTTCGGAATATGCTAAAGTAGCAGTATTGCTGTTAATCTTAATTGAAGATAGTGTGTTGTCAACTTTTTTGAAGTCAAAGCGACGAGAAGAATACTGTGGGTATAGTATACCTTTTGTAATGTCAATTGAGGCCGCGTAAGCTTCACTGCCAATGTTTGCAGTATTGTTATTGTAGAATGAATCTACCAATATACCATTCTTAAAGCGGCTGCCAGTGCTATCAAAAATTGGCTTATCATTTGCTGATTTTTCAAGCAATGATAGTGTAGTGTAGTATTCGATATTCTTAATGCGGCTTTCCAATCCGCCAATGTCTCGCATAGTATAGCGGCGGTTATCAATATATGTTGAAACAATATCAGTAGCATTGTGTGTATATGCTGGAACCGCTAATGTATATAGAGCCATCGACTTGGGCGGTGTCTCAGGAACACGCGGATTCAATTCCGCATTCCCTTGTGTAATTTCAAAGTTTCCATTATAATCGACACACACTTTGTCAATTCTAGGCAAATAAAATTGAGCAGCCGCACTTATGCTACTATAAGGATTTAATACATCTACAACACCAGTGCTACCTGTAAGTATCACGGGGCGGAAATCAATACAATCAGCAAGGCGTACTCCTTTGTATGATGGTATGGTTGAATATGTTAACCCTAGTGTTTGATTTGTTGAATTTGGTAAATAGCTGTTGACCGCAGCACACACGGTGGTATATGACGACCGCAGGAAATAGGTATACTCGAATTTTATACTTAGTCCGTCTAAGTTTTTCTTACCAATATATTTAACCTTAACGTTTGTAAAGTAATTATCACGTTGCCCATCATCACTGATAACCCAGTCAGTAAGAGGTGGGACAAATACGGGGGCAGTGCCAATAGTTATTTTTGTTAATGCAAATACTTCTGCTTTAGAAAGAGTAAATACCGTTTGCGCGTTAGTTGCAGTCATTGTTTGATTATCTGCTGTGAGTGTCTTTGTTATTGTGCCTGCGCCACCCTCAGAAAGAATACCAACAGTAACAGGTGCAATAACAGTATAGTTTGCTCCGGTCAACGCCCCGCTAGTCCAACTTAATGTTAAAACTTGTCCAGGCTGCTCGCTTGTAGTAAAATCTGTTTTTCTAACTCCATTAACAAAAAAGATTATACCGCCTGGGCTAGTATCCGAAAATACACGACCACCACTGCAATCCACTGTAATTTGGGTAACACTAGTATTGGGGCTTGGTACCGGGCTGCTAGTATGCAGGATGTTGTATTGGATATTAGTCAGCCTACTTACTGCATCAAACGGCAATTTGAATACTGCAGTATCATTGCTAGCAAAGGCGAGTGCTCCTCCAGTTGCAACCGTAAATTTAACAGCTGTGCTACCAGTATTCCATACTCGTGTAATATCAGTCAAATTAAATCCTCCAGTTGCAGTTATGATGGTGTCATAAAGATACAAGCGATATGTTGATGCGCCTTCAACTTCAACGGCTTTAATTTTGGTTGTTCCGGCTACAAAATTTAATACTTCATTGTTAGTAATTGTAATAGCCGTTGATGTAAATCCAATAGTATTTGCACCAACTGATGTAATTACAACTCCGGTTGTCATCGGACCAGAAGTTGATCCATACATAGTCATACCAACTGTTATGCCAGTTGTGTTGGGTAGCGAAATTGACGTGACAGTGCTTGTGAGTGATCCATCATATGTTTTAGTTAGTCCAACTCTGTATGTACTACTGATCTCTGTGATGATGGGCAAGTATGAACCAGACTCAAAAGATCCAATCACATAGTTTCCAATATTCGCATATGTATTGGCTGGTGTCAATGGTGAAAGTGTGCGTGCCTTGGGAGCATTCAATTCGTTCTTGTCGAGTGGTGCAACGCGGTAGCCATACACATAGGCAACCGACGGATCAATACCCAAGCTGTAGCGCGTTTGTGCGTCAGCTATGCTAGCTGGCAAGTCGCCTGCACTAATACTATAACCAGCTTTATCCAATTCAGAGCTAACATAACGGCCATAGTTGCTGCCATTGTTATACAATTCGCGAATGTGAGCCCTAAACGGATTGAGTGTATAACTTCCGCTTTCTTCATATGTGCGTTGTGCAAGTTGACGGTCTAGATCGCTATAACGATCGCGCATTGCTACCGCAGGTACGCTATTAACAACTGTCAACAGAGAAATTTTATCTGATGTGTTGGCTGCACTCCCGTCCGCTTCAAAGGTTAATGTCAAATCTACAGCATAACGATCAGCGCCAGGAGCATTATAATTGGGAGTACCATTTGCATTGTCTGTTAATGATGCATCAGTTGTATAGTCAACAAATGTTTCAGCTACGTAAAGGTAAGCTTTACCGTTTACACTAGCATCTTTAGTATCTAGCGTAAAGAAAACACTTTGTGCATCAGTTGCAACAAAACTTCCTTTTGTGAAGAATACTCCTTTTGAAAGAAATATGCCAGCTGCATAACCGGTTGCTGTCACAGCAACATTCAATGCATTGTTTGTGCTTAAAGCATTGCTGATAGAGTATGCTGCAACTACACCACCGGTTGCGCTATTATTGTATCTTAAGAATATGCGGTATGCACCGCTTACGCCTAAACTTTTTACACCCAATATACTTGCAGCTAATCCATTAAAAGGGAGTATGTTAGTTGATGCAAGGATTGCGGTTGATACATTAGTACCAGTAACCGTAGCATCAATGTATTGAATGGTTTGGTCATATGTACAACTGCCACCAATAACTGCAGCTCCATCCTTCCATACGCTCAGACCAAATTTATTGATTTGGTTTTGCAGTATGCTCTGCATCTGATTCAATTCACGAACCTGAACACTGTATCCTGCTTTAAACAAGATACGCAAATAATTTTTTGCATCTACATTCGAAGCCGTAAAATCATCGCGGTATATATTGTTGTCTGTTGTAATTGGCATTAGAATTGAATGATTATTTTGATTTTTTCAGTTTGACCAGCACTACGTGTAATTTTTTTGCGATTCTCAACAAATACAACTTCTCCAACGGTACGTGCAAATATACCATCTCCACCAGTAATGCCATTAAAGTTTGATGTACATTCTGAAGCATTAACCGCGGTGTATGTATAATTGGTAGATCCTGTGGTTGATAAACGGAAAGTAGTGCTTGCAGCTAGTTCTTTAAAGCCTGAAGTGTAATTTTGGTGGAAATATAAAGTATTTCCAACAACTGCATCAGCAACTGCAAATGGTACTCCACTGGCATCAGTTATCAAAGCATTAGCGTCAGTAATAGAAGGAACACTATGACCAGTTGGTAAAGTAAGTGATCGCAATGCATTTGCAGTTGTAGCCGTTGTGTTCGGATTGCGAACAATCGAAACTTGACGATATGGAGTATAAAAGTTATCTGAGCTGATACCATCAGGCAAATCAACAGATACACCAGCATACCAAGATGGCATAACAGCAGCTGGGATATGACCATATCCTAAACGTGGTGCAATGACCGGAACAACAATTGCGCCAGTGCCTGTAGCATGAGTAACTTCTACAGATGCAACCTGCAATCCTTTTGGCCAGTTAGCTAAAGTGAGGCTGTGTATAACTCCAGTAATAACTCCGCCTACAACTGTAGCTGTCAACGTTTGAGTATATGTTGTGGTTCCGACGGCATCGCTTCCTCGTAATGTTACTACTGGAGCCGTTCCAGTATATCCAGATCCGCCATTCACCACGTGAAACACTGGGCTGCATAGTCCGCCGTAAGCTGTACTGTTTGCCAACGGAGTACTAGTCAATGGCGTCTGACTTACCTCAATAAATTGATCAGTTATGAATGCCGTTCCAAGCTGACTTACAGGTTGCACCAAAATCCAAACATAATTATCACCACCTTGGGCTGGAGCATATGTAGATGTATCGGATGGTGGGCTGGCGGTAAGACCTCCGGAATTGTTAGCTAAGCAAAGATACATACCAGTTGGCGTTGTTGCATAACATGGCAACAGGTTTCCAGTTGCATAAAAGCAACCGCTGTCATAACTATTATATGCTTTATATCTGTTACCGCTAGCATATGGTACGTTTGGAATTACTAGTGTTGTATTGCTAGCTCCAAGTTTGCTAAATGTGGCAACATTATTCAACACTTCTAACGCATCGCTAAATGATCCAACTGGAGCAGCAACGTTATAACCAGAAGCATCTTCTGTTACAGCACCTGCATTAGGCCATTTGTCAGATTTGCCAATTCCCAAGTAATAGTTATTGGTGACTCCGGCTATATCGTTTAAAAATAATTTTGCACTATTTCTGCGAAAGTTGTCTGTAATAATTGCTGACATATTTTATATTATTTGAATCTATTTATACGAGTGGATAGTTGGCTATTAACTCAGTTTGTGTGGTTGCACTACCAGAGCCGCTTCTTACAATGGAAGATACATTCAACATCTTATAAGCATAAGAATGTAGATAATTAAATGCTCCATTGGTAATTGTAAGAACGTCGCCAACTTTATAATTAAAACCTAAAGTATTCAATGGTGTTGATATAGAAGTAATTCCTCCATTGTTATCAACCGCAGTTATGTTTAATGCGAAATTACTTCCAGATCCACCAGTTGTAACTTTACCAGTACCAACAATATATCCAACACCTGCATTAAGAATGGTAACGCTTGCAACGGGCCCTGCAGCTCCACTTCCAATAACAGAAGAAACTATAACTGTTGCAAGACCTGAATTGATCATTGAAGAAATTGTTCTGTCACTACCCAAAAAGCCATCGCCCAAACATGATGGGTCTCTAAACTTTATTCCATTAAGATCATACTCTTGGCTAACTAGCTGTCTTTCACTATATTCCGAAGACATAATGAGTTGAAAGATCATGATTACTTCACGCGATAATGCTATACTGCCTTCAGCGAATAATACAGTAAAGATGTATTCAAGATCACTAATCGACAACCAGCCCGGTTGGTATTTTGGTGTATGACGTTGATATGTATCTGTTGGATTTAAAGCGCCCAACCAACTATAACGATCTTGTGGGTTTGGCAATTGGTATGAAATAAACGAATCCCAAACATTAAGACTTTGTATTTCCAATAGTAGCGAAGTAAATAGTTTTAAACCAGCTGGATGAACAAATTTTAAAAATGCATTACGCCATACAGTTGCATCGCTGTTGGATTGTATGTCATATGAATAGTTTTGCCAATAGTTGCTATCCTGAATCTTATAAGAGTCTGAAGCAAATCCTTTATGATCTTCATATACATATTCTGGACCGCTTTGCAATTGCCAAATTATACTATGCCCAGGTAAACTGCCGTCATCAACACATTTGTAAACAGTGCGATTTGGAAAGGTTCCTGTTCGTGCATAAAGATTGCCATTTGTTGGTTGTGTAGCTGCAGCATCTCCATCAACAAAATTTAAAAATGGAACACCTACTGTTGACGATAACTTGGGAGCCCAAACAGCTCCTTGATTTGTGGGAGGCGCTAGTAGATTGGCACCAGTGATTTGCGTGCTATACCAATAGCCAGCGGTTGCACCAACACCTCCACGCAATATCCATGCCGCGTATTGCTCATCATAATATAACGCGTACGGTTGCTGTAATAAATTCGTTAGTGTGCCAGTACTGGTGTATGCAAGTCGTCCATTATAAAACCCAGCATACGTTAGTGTTGGAAAGTTTATAACAACACCTTCACTAGTAAGGACTGGGTCTAATGTTATTACTGTGGTATCATTTAATGTTAATAGCGAATCGTTACTGTCGGCAATTATTAGATTTTCAAAGCCACTGTTATTGATAGTAATGGTGTCAGCTACTCCATTGACTGGAGCCGCCGTCAATTCTAATGGTGGCACATCATATGGATCCCAATTGATCTTACCGCTTGAAGGTGTAAACAGGTATTCTTTAGGATAAAAGATTGAAACGGTTTCATTTAAGAATATCTTAAAGAATGCAGTTATACTATCTTCACTACCGCGCGTATTGTAATACTTTACAATAATTTTATACAATGAGACTTTATCTAAAGAAGTACTGTTGGGTATATTGTTTGCAATAAGATTGCCTATGCTATCAAGATAGTTATTGCTTACAACATCAATATCTTTATCTGTAATTATGCTGCCGATTTCAGCCGAAGGCAATCCATGAGTATTGATGTAGTTATAATACTCTTGAATAAATGCAATGATATTTGCTGCACCAGATTGTATATTGTCAGGAAACAATGATTGTGTACGTACACTTTCAAGATTTCGTGGGCGGCCGTCTGCAATACTTAATAACATAAGATTTAGCGATCTCGTTTAAATGTGTTGTAGTCAACTGAGCGACTGCTTCCACCAATTGCAATGCTGTCAACTTCTCCGCTAACATTTACCAAATTCATATCAATTCTTATAAGTTGGTTTTTCTTAGGAGCAATATCGTTGCTTGCAGGCAATAAGTTTAGTGTGATTGTTAATGGCTCTCCGCCATCAACATACAATTCAGCCAATTCAACTTTTCCAGTAACAAGGTTGATACGACCAACATCGCTGTTTATTTTTACTCGCTCACCGGCAGCGCCCAAATAATAAACGTACAATCTGTGATATGTTGGGTCACCAGCTATAGCTTCATCACCATAATAACACTGTGTTGCATTGATATTAAAAGATGAAGAAGAAATTATAACATAACCATCTTCATCATTAGTTAAGGCTGTGCCATAGTATATAGTATTCGCTGACTGATTTTGCGGATCCACCACAAAAGATTTGGATACATATACACGCACCAAACTGTTTAAAATTGCAGGACTATATGTATCAATAGTTTTTAACAATGATGAATGTCGGAATACACCATCAAATGACTCAAGGTATGCAACACCAAAACCATTAACCGCTGTGTATATTTTTCCTTCAAGCTCACCTTTTGAAAGATTTGTTTTGGTATTGTTATATTTGAACAACACGTCCAAGCTTAAGTTGATATATTCAGGATCTACAAACTCAGGAGTAATACTCAATACCTTTTTGTATTTAACAATGTTGAGTATTTCTGCTTTCTGTGTAGCTGTTAAATACAATGCATCTTTTGGTTTTACACAAATGAAAGCTTTACCATATTGAGGAGGGTCATTATCTTCACCGCCCCATACAGCTATACTTTGGGTTGATGGAAATTTAGCAGTAATAATTGTTTTGTAGTCATCCGCTGTTACTGCACGGTTTTGACTGACAAATGAATTGGGCGCATTGAATCGAATACTTTCAATATCTTCTTTACTGTTACCACCTGCTGCGGAGCTAACAGTAATTATAGGAAGTATGCTGGTTGCACCAGACGGCAAGGTGCCTATGTACTGAAATGAATTTGCGCCGTTGCTATCGACACCAGCGGTTGTTAGATATTCAAATTCAATTATGCTTAAATTGTTAGGGCGTTTTCCAAAAATATTATTACCAAACTCTATTTGATATTTGCCATAAACATTTTCGTTAAGAAGATAAATTTGGCTATCGCCATTTATACTTCCTATGCTTACTTCAGTAAAAGGAGTATAGATGTCAGCAGTTTGTTGGCTGCTGCTGTTGTATACTCTAACAATAAGTGTACTAATATCAACATTTTCATCATCAATTTGATATGTTAATTTTTCGGATACATTATTAACCTGAAAACGTTTAGTCTCAATACTACCTTGTTGAACTTTAATTGTTTCGGTATATAAATTTTGCCCAGAGTCTTTGTTTATAACCAATTCATCGAGGTTTAGAAACACATAAGTTTTTCCATTGATACTTGTTTTAAAATTGCTTCCGCGTGGTAAAGTAATGGCTGATCGCCCGTCACCAACAAATGAAACATTTATTGAAGCAGAAGCACTAGCTTTACTGCGAGGAATATAGCCAACAAGTTTTGCATTTGAAACTACACTGCTGCGCAATTGGGCGCTGTCAATAAATGTTTCATTTAGTGCCATATGCGCCAAAATTGCATTATAGTGTGTGTTGTATGCTAATACATCTAGCAGTTGGTTTAATCCGCTGCCAGCATAATTCCAATCACTAAATGGTGAATCGCTTGTTGTAAAATAATCAATTAGATTTTGTTTGATTGCATCAAAATCCAATTCGGTTACATTTAGTGTTTGTCTAGAAATTGACATATATTGATTATCTTAAACGGGTTAAATAAAATTGAACTTCTTCTTCTTGATCGTATAGTACAACAAATCCTATGGTTATGCGGTATGCATTGTTGTCGCTATCATCATATATTTGAACGGTCACATTGTTTATTCTTGGTTCAAACTGACCAAGGCATCGCAAGATTTCATCCTTTAACGAAAGAGCAGTAAAAATACTAGCTGGCTCAAACAGTAAAGCGCGAACACCACTTCCAATTTCAGGATGAAACGGATGATCATAAAAACTTGTCAGGACTATATTTTTTATGCTGTTCTTTACAGCATCAATATCTGTAATTGGCCTGATATCTTTAAGAACCGGATGAACGATAAATGATAAATCTAAATCGGAATATATGTACTTCTTTGCAACATTACTTGAAGTGATGGTTGAAGAATTGTAATCCGATAAGATATTACTCATTACATTCTATTTATATCAAAGCGTCTTGCCTGCTTTTGGCGCACCGCTTACAACACGAACTTGGATTGGTACAGCATATGATGGTTTTGTTTTTCCACCAGTATTGATGCCTTTATTTTGAATTGATTTGTATAGAGACAGATTGGAGCCGCAATAATAATCAATCACATTGTTTGACATACCGCCAGTGTCATGAACGGTTACGCGCCCACTCCCAACGGGTGTTTGATCTTCGGCATAACGTATTTCAAGAACAGTTTTACCAGTCCAATAGTTGGATGCCACACTAACTCCTTCCACCAGAGTTGCACCATATGCTCCTTTGCTTTGACTAAAACCTTCATATCCACCAACTCCACTATCAGCTTTAATCTGATCCTGTGCGGTAGTCTTATCTATGGCAGCAGATCCATACACTGTCATATACATAGTTATCCATTCTCCAGTAGCTGCAGAATTACGCGCGTAATAAGAACGAATTGCATTGGTATTGCGTGTTATTTCATTTTCAATTGCAGCGCTCCGCCCTTTATAATCAAGTTTTGTTGCAGCGTCCCATTCAGGATGTTTACTCAATTCGTCTGATACCAATTTAAGATATGTTGCTTTATATTCAAGGTCTTTACCATCATCGGTTGTTCGACTAATATTATCATGATATGAATATGCAAGCGTGTTTAATACTGCTAGCATGCGTATGTAATTTTGCAAATCTGTGCCACCTAATGCTGCTACTCTTTGAGGGTCTTTATCAAGATATTCTTTTAATTGGAAGATAAATGCATCATACTCATCTTTAGGTTTAGGATCATAAGAAGCATTTGCTACTGGAGATATGACACCTCCTACAGCTGGTGGAGGATTTGCTAATGGTATGTTTGTAGGGTTGGGAACGGATGCGCCTCCTGGTAAATAGTTAGCGGTTTGACAAACATCAAGATTGTTTAAATTATTGAGTATATCTGATAGCCCAGAGACATCAGAAAAGTTGTTTACTATGGCATTAATTTTATTTACCAATGCTATTCCAGTCAATCCTTGCGATGCAAGCAATGCTTCAATAAGAGTTTCGGGTTTAGTCTTTTTGGGATTTGCTAGATCAGCTATTTTTTTGATAGCATCATATTTTTTTGCAAGAGCATCAAGTTGTAATAGTAAAGAAGTGGCTGTTGGATTATTGAGTACCAATTCTGTAGCTTTCTTGATACCCATTTCCATCAAGCGATGTGGCAAATTCTTAGCACAATCTGCTAAACTTTGTACCTGATTAACAAGTTGCAAGTCGTTTACATTAAAAGTATCAAGTATTGAAACGTCCGATACACCGTACCCAAGCGCATTTGATTTTGATTCAAAAGTTGAAATGCTATCAGAAAAATCTGCGCGCATAACGGTAAGAGTGTATGTTGATGCGCTGACGCCATCTTCAGCAGTACATGTAATTACCAATATGTTTGTACCAATAATAAGATTTAATGCTATACTAGATGCTCCTGAGGTTACATCACTTCCTTCTACATCAATCTTTGAATTGGCAGACGTGCTAGTTGGAGTGATAGCCAATGTAGTAGTTTCGGTTGATACATCAACGCTGTATGAATTGTTTTCAGCAGAAAAGGCTGGAGATAATTGTCCAGCTGATAAACCGATTGCTGATAATGAACTGACCGTTGACGCTGCAGCCCGTATAACATTAACGGTATATGTTTTTGTAGTTGCATCTTCTGCGGTAACAACTATTGTAAAAACATTACTGCCTACATTTATAAAAGTTGCCGCACTAGCTGATCCTGAAGTTACGCTAACACCATTAACTTTAACTGTAGCTAATCCAGTATCCGCTACGGTTGGTGTTACTGTTCGTGTAGGAGTTTCATATGCTGTGTATGGCATATAAACTGTATATGCCGTTGTGGATGCATTAAAAGGAAAAGGAGTTAAAGCTCCAGCGCTTGTGGTTAAAGCCGAAAGATTTGCATTGGATGATGGCATATTAGTTTAGTTTAATTTTATTACCTATGATTACCACATCACGGATGCTTACAACATTAATACCTTTTCCTCTGATACTTGTAGTGCTTTCTGAAGAGTATTTCGCGCCAGCAGTTGATGTTACACTTATTCCTTTTGCATTGATACTTGTTGTACCGCTTGATGCAATTTCAATGGTTGCCGCAACAGTTATACTTTTGCCAGTTGATACTGTTTTATTTTCGCCAAGAACAGTTGTTAAGTTCATACCGTGAACCGTACTTGTATTGGTGCTATACACATCAGTCTTACTTTCTCCACCAACATAAAGAGTATATTTGCCGCTTGCATGCAATGAATAGTCATCATGCACCGTTACTTTGGCGCCAGCACCAATGTTCATTGCATATTCATCAGATATTTCCATTACATATTGACCACCAACTTTAGTACGGCGTGTTCCTTTTACAGTTTCATTATAGTCTCCATTGATTTCAACATTATAATTTCCATTCACGACAGTATTGCAATTGCCAAGCACTGTTATATTAACATTTCCTTCAACCGTAATGTTGTCTTCACCATGAACAACTTTATAACCATTGCCATATACAGTAATGGTACGATCACCAGTGGGGTTAATCTCTTCACGTGTACCACTCTTATGTTGTCTTAGCAAACGCTCGTGACCAAGAGTATCATCAACTTCAAAAACGTGGCCACTGCGTGTTTGAGTAACGTTATTGAATGGATATACAGCACCATCGGTTGGTAAAGATGCACTCCATGTTTCATTGTTTGCCATAATTGTATTTATTAAGCAATTATGGTACAAGTACTACGAACAACAGATAAACTACGCGTCTTTGCATAACAACCATTTCCTTCACGACTGCCAGCAGCATTTGTATTTCCTTCAATGGTATTAAATTTACCGTTAGCATCGCTATCACTTGTAGCTATACCAATATGACTAAATGAAAATATAACAAGATCACCAGCATACACCTTAGATGGATTTGTTGTCAATCTAACAGCATTGCTTTTGCTGCGTGCCCATGCTTCATAGCCACCACCTTTAAATGCAGCCGCGCTTTTTGGGCGATCTGCTTCACTAAATACACCACTCTGTTGCACACACCAACTAACAAATGCTGCGCACCATGGAGCTCGTGCATTGTAGCCATCAGAATAATCTGTAGCTTTCCACATCTCAGCTATCCCAGGTCCTTGATTTTGACTAACCTCGTATGTGTTGCCTACTTTACTTTGAGCGGCTTGAATAATTTTTGTTTTAGCTGCACTGTTTACTACAATAGGAGTTTGTGGATTTTCAAGTGTTGAGCATGGGCTACCAGTGCCTACTGCACATCCTCCAAAATTTTGCGCGCCGCTAGCTTGAGTTGCATAGCCAGCACTAGTTCCAGAATATATTCCTGCACCGCTTGGAGTATCACTGCCAGCTCTATATGGAAATACTCCATGCGGGTCACCAAACCCTTGCCCAACCGTACCTAAGCCATTATCATAACCAACAGCACTTGGTATACTGCCAGTTACAACTGGATCCTGCAATTCTAATCCATCTCTAAAGAAACCAAATACCCATGACCCTGGGACAAGACCAGTAGCACTTTGCCCAACGCCGCTTACGCATGGACTTGTTACTGGCATAATGCATGTAGCCCATGGAAGATCTTCTTTAGGCAATTCGGATGTGTCATCAGTATGATACCCAAGGCATCGCACTCGCACACGACCTTGCTGTAAAGGATCGCTTACATCTTCAACTACAGCAGTAAACCAATTGCTAATATTCATTATGCACTATCTTTAATTATTTTTAAACGTGAAGTATATACGCCTTCTTTAAATGAATGAACGGCTACCGCTACCAAATATTCGCCACTAAGAGACAGATCCAATTCTTCAGTATTGGACTTGTTGATATTTGTATTGTATTCCGTAGGATCACTACTCTTAGGAACTTCTATTTTAATTTTACGCCCAGGATTAAGTCGAAAGTCGCCATACACTTCAATTTCATGATTCATACTTTCAAGATTTGCTAAGTATGATTTGGCACGCCCAATATTCTCTGCCAGCGGTCCACTTGAATTGGGAGCGCCATTACTGTTTGCATCGGTGTTTACTGACAACAAACTGCGACTAGCATCTGGGCTACCTGTTAAGTTTGCGCCTGGGCTAGTCTTTCCTTTTGAAAAAAAATTCATGGCTTGCCCATATGTAGTATTCGCAAGCAATCTATTTTTTGCAACTGTATCATCTTTGCTATAATCAAATATCTTACTAATAAAACTTTTCTTAGCATAATCGGTGACATCGGTACGATTTGCAAATCCACCTTCAGTAGCCTGCTTGAGCTTGTCCAACTTGATATTGCTTTTCATGTTGAGCACTCTACTCATTGATTCAGCATATGACTCTGGTGTTGCTGCAGTATTTTTTAAAAACTGATGATAGCGGTATGTTGAATATAATGGTCCTTTGAGTAGCGTTGTTAGCGAACTGATCAACACAACTCCACTTGATATGGTAACATACACAAAGAATGGCGCACCATTAACATCATATGCTTTTTTACGCAACCATTCAACCGCTTTAAGTGGGCTTTGAATTGTTAGTATGCCATCAAATGCTGTACTGCATGAGCCGCGCACAATTACTTTAGTTACATTCAAATCATTTTCAAAAATCTTTCGTATATTTTCTGCTACGTTACCTTTGACGCTTCTGCTAATTCGTTTAAGCATGCTTAGGTATCCATAGTCGCTAACAGCAATCAAATTGTATTCTTGTGTACCTATATTGGTAACAGTCTTTTCATAATTTGGATATTCCTTTACAATAAAATTGATTTCAACATCGCGTTGTGATGTATTTGCAGGATCTCGTTTTTGTTGAGCAACATCAACTTTTTGCAATTTTACATTTATAATTTCCTGCCCACTAATTGCAAAATCTTCAAAGAAATTGATTGTATCTCTTATGCGTGCATTAAAAACTACCACTGGAGAAAACAATTCTTCTGTGATGGTAAAGGCAGTAATTATAGTTTGTATGTCACGCACTTCCCCTTTGGAATTTTGTATGCTTAACGACTTGACAGTATATGCAGATGGTATAAGAGCAACATTACCATCCGCGCCAATTCCCTTGGGAGTATTTCTTGACACCGGCGAATTTAAACTATTAGCCATAACAAATTAAGAGTTTAAAAGTGTAAAATATGTTCTGGTGAAGTCCCGCACTATATCGGGTCTGACAACTTTTATCTTTCTTTTGGTGTCGTTCTCAAGCTGTTCTTTTTCATAATTACTAATACTTGGATTACCAATAAATTTAGTGCTAACTATTGGGGTTCCGGTGCCATACCTAAGTATTGTGGTTGTGCAAACAGGAGGATCGCTACCAATACATACTGTAGTACTGCTGAGCTCGGTTGTGTATGTTAAATTTAATGGCGAAAACGAATTATCAGTTGACTCCGATTTAGCTGCAAATATAATAGTCTCACTATTTGCTGCATATGTATTAATACGCCAATGAGGAGGGTCTTGATAATCTAAATAACTTAATACAGTAACATCATATGGTCGCAGTGGGAAGCTTATGTTTGGATCTTCGCTAAACCAGACATCAACAAATTGAATATCAGCATTTGTCCATAAACCGTTTTGCCCATCGCTAGTCATTACATAAGTTAATGCGCCGTTTACGTTTGGGCTTGTATCACCGGATATATAAATCGTATTTGCTTTTTCTTCAAGTATATTAAATGCGCTTACTGGATATGTAATTGAAGAATCTAGTGTGTCATACTTAAAATATTGATATACTGCATTTCTATATAATGGCCAAGTGAATCCTTCACCGGCCGTCAAATATTTTTTATTGAACATATATGATTCCTTTGCATATGTGCCATTTGCAACAGTATTATAGCCAGCATTGGGTATAGCAATGTCTATGGTTTTAAATGGCTCTATTGCAATGTCAATCCATTCTTCTTTTAATGCTTCACAAGCAGCATATGCAGCGGCTTGTGTAACAGAATTGAACGGGTTGATCCATTCCAAAACATATTCGCTACTACTTAAAAATGTATTGCGCAGCTCAAAAGATGCTGTGTTTGCATATGATTGGGTTGCATGCTCATGCGGTGTTATATTATACACTACAGCTTGTAACAAACGGCGGTCATACTTTAAAATATTAGCACGCAATTCGGTTTCGTTTGAAGACAAAAACAAATAAGGTAAATATTTTTCATTCAAAGGAACAACTGAAAAGTCGCTGCGTTGTTGTTGAATAGAGCCAGGTACCGTTAATTGTGGACTTACCGCAAATGAACTATATTTGTCATATTCATTGCCGATCATTGTTTCAAAATCCAATGCAGACAGCGGCCATGCATTATTAAGGCCAGCTTTAAGAGAATCATTTAATATGAAAATGCTCCAATAGTATTGAGGAGTTTGATATAACAATTGTGATATTGTATCTGGACGATCTCCATCCATAATATCATAGTATGTATAGTAACTACCTTTATCTTCGTTAAGATTTGATATATCAACATTTCGTGATATATCAGTTAAATTTACATATGATCCTTCTCCATCAATGTCATATGATAATTTTGGAAATTGTGAAAAGAAATTTGTTGCCATAAATTAAGCTGGTGTGTTTGCAACAGGAGTTGGTGTAGTATTAGCCGAATTGCTGTTTACATCGCTTACCGTTGCGTCTGGAACATTATAATTTGCAAGGAAGCGACTCTTATCATAAGGTTTGTCTTCAAGAAATTTAATATCATCTTTAGTAAGTGCGCGTGACTCAATAAACGTTAATGTTATTTCACTGTCCAATGGACTGCCATCCGTTCTCCATATATTTGCAATGCTATTGTATGTACTTGTCATACTTTCCAAATAGCATTCAAACAATTTGGGTAAGTATTCAATATCATTTCCAGTTACACCATTAACAAATTGAATAGTCCATGTAGCTGGATATTGCAATTGATAAGCATTGCCCTTAGGATATAATCCCAAACGAAATGCTTTTGAAATTTTATTTATTTGGTTAGATTCTGCCGAAGATACCGAAATGAATTTAAATACAAATGAAAAGCGCCGAGTGCCAGTTCCAGTAAATTGTGTAGTTATGTTTTTATTTAGTGTAGCTCCTACACCAATACTTACGGCTGATTGTACTGTGGCACCAGCCGAAGTAAAGCTAGCTGTCAGACCTTGCACCAAGTTACCCAAACTTTTTGGTATACCGCCACCAATTGCGCCCAATCCAGCATTTACACCAGCTTCTATATTACCACCTGCACCAAGTCCAGCCCGTGCTGCGGCCATACCAGCTCCGCCAGCAAATCCAAGCTCAGCATCATTATATGTGGCTGCATCAGCAAAAGATATATTTTGTGGTATTGGCATACATATAGCAACACTAGAACCAGGTTCAGCACCAAAGCTTTGAAACCGAATCATTGGGCGACCTGCCTGTGCGCCAACAGCCGAGGTTGCAACGCTATTCAATTCAAGTGGGTATACTAATATTTGTGCGGGCATATAAATACTATAACTATTTATATGGCTTATCGTGGCAAATTTAACCCTAAGAATCTCAACAAGTATGAAGGAGATTGGCGTCGCATAGAGTATCGCAGCCTTTGGGAGCGACAGGTTTTTCGTTTTTGCGATGACAATGACGCAATTGTGCGATGGAGCAGCGAAGAAGTAGTTGTTCCTTACCGTTGTAAAACAGACAACCGTGTACACAGATATTTTGTTGATCTTAAAATTACATTTAAGAATGGCGACACATATCTTGTTGAAATAAAGCCAAAGAAAGAAACAGTTGAGCCAAAGAAAAGAGCTACCAAAAGCAAAGGATATCTTACTGAGGTATTAAAGTATGTTAAGAATATAAGCAAGTGGGAAAGCGCTGATGAATATGCAAAGCAGCGTGGCTGGAAATTTGAGGTTTGGACAGAAGAGACAATTCGTGGTATGGGAATCAAGCTGCTAACATAAGTGTATAAATATACTTGCGCTTATGGCATCTAAACGTCCAACTACAAGAACAGGTTTTTCATTTCAAAAGTATCATGAAAAATTGTCTGCTAGCGGAATTGAAGCTAAAACTGATGAGTCACGTGCATGGTTTTTTAGAAAGCTAAAAGGACTTAGCAACATAGATCGCAAAACACTTCTTAAAGATCAGGCGCTCAATCCTATGGCTCGACCATTAGCCGGTCGCATGTTTATGTTCTTTTATGATCCAAAAGGAAAGGAAGAATTGCCATATTACGATAATTTTCCACTTGTTATAATGGTAGGAAAAGCCAAAGGTGGATTCTATGGACTCAACCTACACTACCTTCCCAATAAGTTGCGTGCACTATTTTTTGATAAGCTGCTATCATTTACCAACAATGATAAGTATGATGAAAGCACAAAGTTCAAGCTAACATACAATATGTTGAGCAGTGTGCAAGTTCTTAAATACTTTGCGCCATGTTTTAAACACTATCTTTTCGCTCACTTACGCAGTGTGCCTGTAGAGGTACCATCAACGGATTGGGAAATTGCTGTATGTTTGCCAACATGGAAATTTGTTGGTTCTGATAAAGCAGGTGTATGGAAAGAATCTCTTAAACAATTTTAACCATGGGATCTATACAAGACTTACAAAGTACCATTATAAAACGATCCGGTTTATCACGTGGTAATCGCTTTAATATTATCATTTCCAATCCAATTGATGATGGAAAAGATCTTAACCTATTGTGCGAAAGCTGTACGCTGCCAGGGAGACAAATACTTACAACGGACTTTTCTGTTTGGCGTAATGAAAACAAAGTACCAACTGGTTATAGCGATGAGGATGTTACTTGTGTGTTTTATTTAACAAATGACTATTATGTTAAAAACCTTTTTGACCAATGGCTTGTTAAGATAATAAATCCAGTATCATACTTGGTTGAGTATACTAAAAAATTTGCAACAACAGTTATAATACAACAGTTGGATGAAACAGACAAACCAATATATGAAGTCACACTTCCATATGCATGGCCTGTTGGAGTTAATTCTATCGAACTAGACAACTCTTCAGAAAATAGCGTTCAAAAATTAACAATAGTGTTTACATACAACACGTGGTCATCACGAAAACTAACTTAAAAATATATTATAAATTAAATTATGGCATTACCAATCCTAGAATCCCCAAAGTATACCGTTGAAATTCCTTCCACAAAGAAGGCTATTGAATATCGCCCATTTCTCGTAAAAGAAGAAAAGATCTTGCTGATGGCTCAAGAGTCACAAGATTCACGCGAGATGTTAGGCGCAATGAAAGATATTATTCGTGCATGCACATTTGAAAAAGTTGATGTTAATGCATTAACATCATTTGACCTTGAATATGTTTTCCTTAAGTTGCGCAGCAAAAGCGTTGGAGAGATTAGCAACGTCAACGTCAAGTGCAGCTCGTGCGAAGCTCCAAACCCAGTTGAAATTAACCTTGATGAAATAGCAGTAAAATTTGATGACTCGGTATCAAAGACAATTATGATTACTGATACTGTTGGCGTCAATATGCGTTACATTCGAGTTAAAGATATGAGCGGATTGACTGATGACAAAAAGACACAAGGTGATCTTATCAATGAAGTTGTTATTGCAAGTATTGAAAGTATCTTTGATGCTGAGAAGGTATATCCAGCTGAGAATTCATCAAAAGCTGAATTGATCGTTTTCATCAACAGTCTTAACCGCTCACAGATGCAAAAAATTGAAGCGTTCATTGCAGCAGTTCCTGCGCTCAAACAAACTGTTCAATTCAAATGCAAAGGCTGCGGCCATGACAACTCGTTGGAACTGGTAGGCACTAAAGCTTTTTTCGATTAGCCCTCTCACATGAATCATTAGTAAATTATTTCCAAACTAACTTTGCATTGATGCAGCACCACAAATACTCATTAAGCGAATTGGATATGATGATACCATGGGAGAGGGAAATATACATTTCACTGCTTGTTTCACACCTTAAAGAAGAAGAACAAAAACGTAAAAATAGCAACTAAACCATCACAATGGCCAATACAGAAAGTAGTCAATTAGTCGAAGTAATCGCACAACTGAAAAGTTTAAACTTCTCAGGCGATGTTATTATGGACGCGATAGACAATACCAACCAATTGGTTACTCGCGGTCTTTTAATCAACTCACAAGCCGAAGGCGAACGCGTTGATAATGGTGGTCAGCTGTTAGCGGTTGTCACTAGTATGCGCCGACTGATATCTGATATCAGTCGCAGCAATAAAGAGTTGTTGGAATTCTTTACCAGCAATGATATGCAGCAAGAAGAAAATCGTCGAGATCTTCTTGCCGCATTGCGTGCACGCAACGAGCCACCGCCTGACACTGAGAGACGACGCCCGTCACCACGCGCAGGCGAGGCACCATCTGGTTTAGGTGGCATTCTTGCTTTTGCTGCAGCTTTAATTGGCGGTACTGTTGTAGGATTTGTTACCGAAACGGCTGCGATGTTTAGCGCTCTAATTAAAGACACTGCAATATATCAAAAAATAAGTTTAGGCATTTCTAAACTCGGAACAGCTATAGCCAAGGCGTTCAACCCTATACGCGCTGCACTAACTTCTTTTTTCAATACCATAAAACTAGTTGGAGAAAGTGCTGTTGCTTTTGTAAGAGAATCTGCAATCGCCAAATATGTAACAAATACAATTACCAAAATAACCGAAGCCTGGGGCAAATTCACAGGTGCAGTGCGCGCTGTAGGCGATATGATTCGTCCATTGTTTGGAGCGGCCGATGAAGGCCTGACTATAGGCGGCCGCCTAGCTAAAATGTTTCCAAATATTGCGAAATTTTTTACAAGTTTAGGTGGTATACTTAGAGCATTTGTAACAGGCTTTAAAACTGGTGTATCGATAGGTAAAGGAATAGCTCGCATTTTACCAGCATTATTTGGTGTATTGAAAGTATTAGCTAAGCCGTTAGTTTTTATTACCGCACTATATGAAACGGTAATGGGTGCTATCGAAGGCTACAAACAAGGTGGCGTACTAGGTGCTGTTAAAGGCGCTATCAGTGGATTGTTAATTGGTCTTGTTGGTGGTATAGCAGACCTCGCAAAGGATATAGTATCATGGGTTGCTAACAAATTAGGCTTTCAAAATTTTTCAAAATTACTTGACAGTTTCTCATTCTCACAGCTTCTTAAGGATGGCGTAGATGCAATCTTTGATACAGTCATATACGCATTTGACTGGTTTAAATCAATCTTTTCATTTGAAAAATTCTCTAAAGCCTTTGAAAATTTTGGGCTAGCTGGCATATGGGCAACTCTTGTTGGTGGTATATTGGATACTCTTAAAGGAGCAGTATCATGGATTGCTACTATGTTTGGAGCGTTTGATCTTGCAGTTGCATTGGATAATTTTTCTTTTACCGATACCCTCAATAAAGCTTTAGCGTTTGTATTTGATGCGATTGGCAAAGCAATAGACGGCCTCATTGATTGGGTAATGAATATTCCAACTCTTATAACCGAATTGACGGCTAAGATGGGCGAGGCCATTAACAATGCTGTAAGCGGTGCTGGTAATCTTGCCGAAGGGTTTGCAAAAAGTGTATTGCGAGATGTATTGCCAGATCCGGCAGCTGCCGGCGTACTCAATCCAATGACTTGGGTTGCAAAAGCAATACCAGACAGTATCTACGAATATGCTGGTCTTAAAGCAAAAGCAAAGGAAGGCGAAGCAACTAGCAGCAGTACCATGCCAGCTGCTGATTCGTTAACGGAAGATCAAAAATCACTTAAAGCTAAAGAAGCTGGCTATGAGTCATGGGATGATTACAGGTCATCAGGATGGAAATATAAAATGCCAACGGTATCTCCTATAAGCAATACTACCGGTGCCGAACTGATGAATAGCAGCAACAACATATCAGTGTCTCCTGTGATTGTTAATAATTACGGTGGCAATACAAACAATACAACTCAAAGTTCAGTAAACAACAGCAACAGTTCATATGACCCTATAATGACTGGCAGTGCTATGGGATTTGCTAGCATATAATTATGGGAAAGAGTATTGCAAGAGTTGGTGCTGATTATGCTACAACGCATACGCCGCTTAGTGGCGGTACTCCTCATATCAATTCACCATATGCCGGTAATGGAAATACGGTATACATTGATGGCTATCAAGCTGTAGCAATTGGTGACACTACACTATGCGGAGAAATTGCTATAGTTGGCAGTGGGAGTGTATTCATAAATGGACGCCCTGCACATTGTAATGGTGATGCACTTGATAGTCACACTGGTACTTTTACTCCTTCTCTATGCGTAGCAAGTAGCAATGTATATGCAGGCTAGCCGTTGTATATCTCTTCAATCATCCGCTCAAACTTTTCTATTTTGTCCATTCGTTGTGGCCAAAAAATATAGTCC